>Ga0187894_10000049_pt1 | contig 157329 bp, 161 predicted proteins | sample GBC1701081metaG_FD_136650 | JGI IMG/M metagenome (GOLD analysis project Ga0187894, IMG submission 136650) | White microbial mat communities from a lava cave in the Kipuka Kanohina Cave System on the Island of Hawaii, USA - GBC170108-1 metaG ... | reverse complement strand
CCGCGACATCGAGCGCCGCGTGCTCGCGCGCGCGGTTCATTATTTGCTCGAAGACCGGGTCCTGGTTAACGGCGCCAAGACGGTGGTATTCCGCGACTGAGCAAGAGGCCCGCGTGAAGGTACGATTTTTCGGAAGCCTGAGCGATCGGATCGGCCGCGAGATCGAGCTGACCCCGCCGGCTGCCGGTTGCACCATCGCCGAATTGCGACGGTCGCTGGCCGAAGCCTATCCAGGCGCCGCCGCCGAGCTTGCGCGCCCAACGGTCCGCGCCTGCGTCGATGATGTCATCGTGCCCGACACGTACCTTGTGAGCGCACAAAGCCGCGTCGCTTTCTTTCCCCCTTTGTCAGGGGGCTGAGATGGCGGTGTCGGCACGGCTCGAACCGGACCTGCTGGACCCGGAGCGCGCACTCGCCGATTTCCTGGCATCGCTTTCGGACGAGGGCGCGGTGGTCAGCTTCGTCGGCCTGACCCGGGCGGCAAATCGCTACGGCGGCGAAGTCACCGGCCTGTTTCTCGACTATCATCCGACCCTCACCGAACAATCCCTGCACGATATCGCCGCCGACGCCGCCGCGCGTTTCGGGGTCAGTGCGGTGACGGTGATCCATCGCTGCGGTGCGCTCGCCCCGGGCGAACCGATCGTGTTTGCGGCCGCCGCGGCGGGCCATCGCCGCGCCGCGTTCGAGGCCGCCGACTATCTGATGGACCGGCTCAAAAATGATGCGATATTCTGGAAGCGCGAGGACGGCCCGCAGGGGTCGCGCTGGATCGAGCCGACCGACGCCGATCGGACCGATTTGGCCCGCTGGAAAGACTAAGGGTCCGCACCCGATGCCCGGATTGGACGAAAGCCTGACCTTCCATCCCTTGAGGATTGCAGTGCTGACGGTCTCCGACAGCCGCAACGAGGAGACCGACACGTCCGGACGCCTGCTCGCCGAGCGGCTGACCGCCGCCGGCCATAAACTCGCGGACCGTGTGATCGTCACCGACGAGGTCGAGGCGATCCAGCACCAGATCTCGGCCTGGGCGGCGGATGACGAGATCGACGTCATCCTCACCACCGGCGGCACCGGCTTCGCGCCGCGCGACGTGACGCCCGAGGCGGTGAAGCCGCTCTGCCACCGCGAGATGGACGGCTTTGCGGTGCTGTTCCATCAGGCGAGCCATGGCACTGTCGGGCTGTCGACGCTCCAGTCGCGCGCTTTTGCCGGCCAGGTCGGCGACACGTTCGTCTTCTGCCTGCCGGGATCGACCGGCGCCTGCCGCGACGGCTGGGACCTGGTGCTCGGCCAGGAGCTCGACAGCCGCTACCGGCCCTGCTCGCTGGCCGGTCAGATTCCGCGGCTGCGGGGTCTTTGCGCATGAGCAAGCTTTCCCATGTCGGCGAGGACGGCCGGGCGCGAATGGTCGATGTCTCGGACAAGCCGTCGACCAGCCGGGTCGCGACCGCGCAGGGCGCGCTGCATTGTGCGCCGGAGACGCTCGCTTTGGTCCGCGCCGGGACCACCCCCAAAGGCTCGGTGATCCAGACCGCCGAGCTTGCCGGAGTGATGGCCGCCAAGCGCACCGCCGAGCTGATCCCGCTCTGCCATCCGCTGCCGCTGACCAAGGTCGCGGTCTCGATCGCCGGGGACGCGGCGCTCCCCGGCTTTCGCGTGACCGCCGAGGTCCGCGTCCAGGGTCCGACCGGAGTCGAGATGGAGGCGCTGACCGCGGTCTCGGTCGCCTGCCTTACCCTCTTTGACATGCTCAAGGCTGTCGACCGGGCGATGGCGATCGGCGAGATCCGGGTCACGGGGAAGAGTGGCGGACGTTCGGGCGATTGGCCTGCGGAACGCTGAGATGATTCGCTTCGACGAAGCCGTCGCCCTGGTCGGCACGGCCGCTGCGCCGCTCGGCAAGGAGATCGTGCGTCTGAACGAGGCGGCGGGCCGGGTGCTCGCCGAACCGGTCACCGCCCGGATCGACGCGCCGCGCTCCGACGTCTCGGCAATGGACGGCTTTGCGTTGCGCGACGCCGATCTCGCTGGATTCCCGGTCTCGCTCCGGGTCGTCGGCACCTCCTTTCCCGGCCGCCGCCATTCCGGCGCGATCGGTCCCGGCGAGAGCGTGCGGATCTTCACCGGCGGTCCGGTACCCGAGGGCGCCGACCGGGTCGTCATCCAGGAGAATGTCCGGCGCGATGGCGACCAGGCCGTGATCGACGCCGCGCCGGAACCTGCCCGCCATGTCCGCACGCAGGGGCTCGATTTCGCAGCGGGTGACATCCTGCTCGAGGCCGGGCGACTGCTCGATCCGCGGGCGTTGATCGCCGCGGCCGGCGCGGACGTCGGCGAGGTCGCGGTCTGGCGGCGCCCGCTTCTGACAATCCTCGGCACCGGCGACGAACTGGTCGACCCCGGCACCGCGGCCGGCATCGCCGACGCGATCCCCGAGAGCGTGTCGCTCGGCATCGCCCAGCTCGCCCGCGATTGGGGCGCCGATTGCGTCGGGAGCGTGCGGCTGCGCGACGAGCTGGCGACGATGAAGCGCGCCGCGGCCGCGGCGGTGGGGGAGTCGGATGTGGTGGTGGTCAGCGGCGGGGCGTCGGTCGGCGAGAAGGACTTCGCCAGGACCATGTTCGAGGACGAAGGCCTCGCGCTGATCTTCTCCAAGGTCGCGATCAAACCGGGCAAGCCGGTCTGGCTCGGCCGCGCCGGGCGGAGCCTGGTGATCGGGCTTCCCGGCAATCCGACCTCCGCGCTGGTCACCGGCCGGCTGCTGCTTGCGCCCCTGCTCGCCGGCCTGTCCGGCCGCGATCCGGGCATCGCTCTGCGCTGGCGCCGGGCGCCGCTGGCCGCCGCCGTCGAGGCCTGCCGCGATCGGGAGACCTTCGTTCGCGCCCGCTGGCAGGATGATGCCGTGCTGGCGCTGCCGAACCAGGATTCGAGCGCGCAGAAGACCTTGGCCGATGCCGAGCTGCTGATCCGCCGCCCCATCGACGCGCCGGCCGCTGCCGCAGGAGAAATCGTCGAGCTGCTCGAATTCTAGATTTCCGTCCGACCGATCCCGATCATACTTGACTTTTTGTTGGAAATAAATTACATAAGGCGGAATGTGCGACACATCAGCTCTTTCCTATCGTCAAGAGAAGCAGCCCCGTCCCTGCGGCGGCGCTGCGCTCGCCGGTTTGAAAGGTGATTGGATGAACGCCAATGGCACTATTCAATTTCATCAACTTCACCATCAACCTGTTCAGCCTGGAGGGCTTCAAGCTGAACAAACTCGGGCTATGCCGGCCGCTTCAACCCATTCGGATTGGATTCGCCTAGCCGCGCTTCGGCGGCGCGAAGCTCTTGCTCGTCATTGATGTTGAAGAATGGATCGAATGGCTCGGCCGGCCAGGCCACGGCGGTGAAGCCGATCTGCTCGGCAAAGCCATGGAGCGACCGGCGCCCGGTCCGGACATAGTCGGGCAGCGCATCGAGCGCAGCGGCCCGCCAGAGCGCGCAGACCGGATGCAGCCGGCCGCCGCTCGCCGCCAGCGCCGCCGCTTCGCCGGCCAGCGCCTCGCCGAGCCGCGGTCCCAGATCGGCCGGCAGGAACGGCATGTCGCAGGCAATGGTCAGCACCTCGGTCTTGGTCTGCGCCCGGGCGTGCCGCAGGGCCGAGGCCAGGCCGGCCAGCGGGCCTTCGAGCGCCGGATCGTCGATCAGGATCGGCGCGCCCGGATCGCCGAGCTGATCCGCCGAACGGACCGAGACCGCGACATCGTCCGACCAGCCGCGTGCCACCGCGAGCGCACGATCGATCAGGCGCGCATTGCCCAATGTCCGCAGCGGCTTATCCCCGCCGATCCGGCGCGCTTCGCCGCCGGCAAGGATGACGACCGGGTATCCGGTCACGTGAAGATCAGCTTGTATCCCGCCACCACCAGGACCAGGCCGAGCGTCTGGAGCAAGCGCGCGCGGGGCAAAGCGGTGGTGCCGAGCCAGGTCCCGAGCACCGCGCCAGCCGCGACCGCGACGACGAACCAGGGCAGCTCGGGCGGCAGCGCCCGGACCGAGGCGATGTTGCCGGCGAGCCCGGCGATCGAGTTGATCAGGATGAAAGCGGCGACGACGCCCGACGTGCGCCGCGGCTCCTCCCAGGCGAACAGGATGATCAAAGGGCTGAGGAAGATGCCGCCGCCAGTACCGGTCAGACCGGCGAGAAAGCCCAGGGCGGCGCCGGCGGGCAAGGTGATGGTGAGCGGCGGCATATGCACCGGCCGTTCGGCCAAAGCGGCCGGCTGCCAGAACAGCCGCAGCGCCGACAGCCAGAGCACGACTCCCACCAGGGGCCGGTAGTATTCGGGCGGAATGTGGATGCCGCCGGCGATGAAGGCGGCCGGCCCGGCGGTGACCGCGAAGGCGAGCAGCAGCCGCCAGTTGACCAGGCCGGCACGCCAGTAGCGCAACGTGCCGAAGCCGGCGACGACGAGGTTGAGCGCCAGCGCGGTCGGCCGCATCGTCGTCGGCGCGACCGCGAACAAGGCCATGATCGCAAGATAGGCCGAAGCCCCGCCATGGCCGACGGTCGAGTAGAGCGCCGCGGCTCCCGCCATCAGCAAAGCGATCAGGGCGATCGTCTGGACGTCCATCAGCCCCCGGTGACGCTCATGTGCCGTGCCACCGCCGGCTGCGGCGCGCCGATCTGGAAATCATGCCCCTTCGGCTTGCCCGCCATCAGCCGGTCGAGCGCGGCATCGACCGCCTGTGAGCCTGCGGTGCGGAGAAGATCGCGCAGCTCGACTTTCTGGTCATGGCCGAGGCAGCCATAGACGGTCCCGGTCGCTGCGACCCGGATGCGGTTGCAGCCGGTGCAGAAATTGTCGGTGAGCGGCGTGATCAGGCCGAGCCGGACGCCGAGGCCGTCGACCTCATAATAGCGGGCGGGTCCGCCGGTACGGCGAATCGACGGGGTCAGCGTGAAGCGGGTTTCGAGGCTTTTCCGGACCGCGTCGAGCGGCAGATAATGGCTGGTGCGGTCTTCCTCGACCGCGCCCAGCGGCATGGTCTCGATCAGGGTCAGATCGTGCCCTTCGGCCGCGCACCAGAGCAGCATCGGCGCGATCTCGTCCTCGTTGAGACCCTTGAGCGCGACCATGTTGATCTTGACCGCAAGCCCCGCGCGCGCGGCCGCCGCAATGCCGCCAAGCACCCGGTCGAGCTCGCCATGCCGGGTGATGTAGCGGAAGCGCTCCGGCCGCCGGCTGTCGAGGCTGACATTGACGCGGCGGACGCCGGCCGCATGAAGGCCGTCGGCGAATTCCGCAAGCCGGGTGCCGTTGGTGGTCAGGGTCAGCTCGTCGAGGCCGCTCTCGAGCCGTTCGCCGAGCCGGGACACGAGATCGGTGATGCCGCGCCGGACCAGAGGCTCGCCCCCGGTCAGCCGGATCCGCCTGACCCCGCGCGCGATGAACCGGTCGGCGAGCGTGTCGATCTCCTCGAAGCTGAGCAGGTCGCGGCGCGGCACGAAGCGCATCTCTTCCGCCATGCAATAGCGGCAGCGCAGGTCGCACCGGTCTGTGACCGAGAGGCGCACATAGGAGATGCGCCGGCCGAAACTGTCGACCAGGTCCTTGTGCGACGCTGTCGGTATCGTTTTCATCATCCTCAATTTAGGCGCTGATCGGCCTTTCGCCAACCGCATCCCCTAGGGGATGCGGTTGCGCGCGACGCTCCGCTCCATCCGCGCCAGCTGTTCGGGCGTCGCCGGCGGCTGCTGCGCCTTCCAGTCGTCGTAGGGCATGCCGTAGACTGCGCGGCGCGCGGCGTCGCGGCCGATCGGCCTGCCCCGCTCGGCCGAGGCTTCCGCGACCCAGTCGGCGAGGCAGTTGCGGCAGAAGCCCGCCAGCCCCATCAGATCGACATTCTGCGCATCGCTGCGCTGGCGGAGATGGTCGAGCAGCCGCCGGAAGGCGGCGGCCGCGACCGCGTCGTCAATGCCTGGTTCGTCCGCCATCCTCAAAGCGCGATGATCACCGTCTTCAATTCGGTATAGGCCTCGGCCCCTTCGCGCGCGAGCTCGCGGCCGATGCCCGACTGCTTGTAGCCGCCGAACGGCAGCGCCGGATCGAGCACCGAATGGCAATTGCCCCAGACCGTGCCCGACTTAATCTTGGCTGCGAGCCGGTGCATGTTCGACAGATCCTTGGTCCAGATGCTCGCGCCGAGCCCGTAGAGCGTGTCGTTCGCCGCCTTGGCGACCTCGTCCAGATCATCGTAACGCTGCGCGACCAGCACCGGCCCGAAGATCTCCTCGCGGACCACGCTCATGTCGGGGTCGACGTCGACCAGCACGGTCGGGTTGACATAATAGCCGTCCGAGGAAGGGGCGTCGCCGCCGGCCAGCACCGAAGCCCCGGCCTTCTTGCCCGCATCGATATAGGACATCACCCGGTCGCGCTGCTCGTCCGACACCAGCGGACCCATCCGCGTCGCGGGCGCGAGGCTCGGTCCGGGCGTCCAATTCTGCGCCTGGGTCGCGACGCCCTCGACCAGCCTGTCGAAGATGTCGCGGTGCGCGAACAGCCGCGAGCCGGCGACGCAGACCTGGCCCGAATTGAAGAAGATCGCGCCGGCGGCCCCGCCGGCGGTCTTGTCGACATCGACGTCGGGCAGCACGATCACCGGCGACTTGCCGCCGAGCTCGAGCGTGACCCGCTTGAGGTGGTCGGTCGCGGCGCGGTTGATGATCTTGCCGACCTCGGTTGAGCCGGTGAAGGCGACCTTGTCGACGTCGGGATGCTTGACCAGCCGGTCGCCCGCCGTTTCGCCGAGCCCGGTGACGATGTTGATCGTGCCGGCCGGAAAGCCCGCCTCGTTGACCAGGTCGGCGAGGCGGAGCGCGGTCAGCGAGGTCTGCTCGGCGGGCTTCAGGATCAAGGTGCAGCCCGCCGCCAGCGCCGGCGCTATCTTTTGCGCGGCCATCAGCAGCGGGAAGTTCCACGGCACGATCTGCGCCGCCACGCCGATCGGCTCGCGCCGGACATAAGCGTGGAACGCGCCCTTGGGCGCCGCCATCGGGTCGATCATGTCGCCGCCGAGCTTGCTGGCCCAGCCGGCCATGTAGCGCAGCGTCCCGATCGCGCCCGGAATGTCGACACGACCCGCCATGGTCGCCGGCTTGCCGTTGTCGATCGCCTCAAGTTCGGCGAATTCGGCGGCGTGCCGCTCGAGCAAATTGGCGAGATTGTGGATCATGCCCTCGCGGACGATCGGCGGCAGTCCGCTCCACCTTCCGTCGTCGAACGCCGTCCGCGCCGCGGCGACCGCGCGGTCGACGTCTGCGTCGGTCGCGTCGACCAAGCGGCTGACCTCGCGGCCGGTCGACGGATCGATCACCGCCAATGTGGCGTTGCCGGTCGACTCGACCCATTCGCCACCGATGAACAGACGCGGCTCTCGCGCCAGGGCCTTGGCTGCCGCGTCGGAATAAGCGGGCTGGGCGCTGATCTTGGTCATCTCGTTCATCGGATTTCTCCCGAGGGGCATGGCTGGAAGCCGAGTCGGATCCAGGGTCCAGACCCACTGTTTATGAGGTCTGGACCCTAGCATGGCCCAAGCGGATCAAGAAGTCTCGCCACAGGTCGAAGTCGCGGTCCGATGGCGCTTGACCGGCATAGCCGCCGCAACCACAGCGGGTTGGTGATCAGGCTTCAGTACGCAGGCGCGCGCTCGGTGCTGCGCCATTTCCTGAGCAGCGAGGCGGCCGGCGGCATCGTGCTGATGGTCGCCGCCGCCGCGGCTCTGATCGTCGCCAATAGCAGCCTCGCCGAAGCCTATCATCATATGCTCGACGCGAAGATCGGTCCGACTCTCTCGTCGCGGCATGGTCCGATGACGCCGCATCTGTGGATCAATGACGGGCTGATGGCCTTGTTCTTCCTGCTCGTCGGGCTCGAGATCAAGCGCGAGTTTCTCGACGGCCGGCTGTCGAGCTGGGATCGCCGCCGGCTCCCGGTCATCGCCGCTGCGGTCGGCATGGTCGTTCCGGCCTCGATCTATCTCGCCATTGCCGGCGGCGAACCCGGCCTGGCGCGGGGCTGGGCGATCCCCGCCGCGACCGACATCGCGTTCGCGATCGGCGTGCTCGCTTTTCTCGGACCGCGCGCGCCGGCCAGCCTCAAGCTGTTCCTCGTGACCGTCGCCATCGCCGACGATCTCGGCGCGGTCGCGATCATCGCCCTGGCCTATACCGAGCGGCTCGATCCGCTCGCTTTGGCGGCCGCGGGAGCGATCCTGCTCGCACTCTGGACGCTTGGCAGGCTCGGCGTGAGAGGGCTTTGGGTTTATCTGATCGGCGCCGCCTTGCTCTGGTACGCCGTCCTCCTGTCCGGCGTGCACGCCACTGTCGCAGGGGTGCTCGCCGCCGCCGCGGTGCCGATGGTGAAGACGCCGGGCGCGCCGGACGCGGCGCATTCGCCGCTGCACCGGCTCGAACATGCGCTCGCACCATGGGTGGCCTTTGTCGTGGTGCCCCTGTTCGGCTTCGCCAATGCCGGGCTGTCGCTGGACGGCGTCTCGGTCGGCGCGCTCTTTGCGCCGCTGCCGCTGGCGATCGTCCTCGGCCTGTTCCTCGGTAAGCAGGCCGGCATTTTCGGCGCGGCCTGGCTCTGCGTCCGGTTCGGCCTCGCCGGCCGGTTGCGCGGCGCGACCTGGCTCCAGGTCTACGGCGTGGCTCTGCTGTGCGGCATCGGCTTCACGATGAGCCTGTTCATCGGTGCGCTCGCCTTTCCGAGCCGGCCTGCTCTGGTCGAGGAAGCCAGGCTCGGCGTGGTGGCCGGCTCCTTGCTGTCGGCGCTTGCTGGATATCTGGTGCTGCGCTTCGCACCGCCGCATCCGTCCCAGCGCGCGGAAGACGACAGGCTCGAGCGCGAAATCGATGCCGAAGCGGACGTCGTGGACAAAGCCTAGCTGAGCGGCAGCTCGCGCTGTTCGGGGTCGAAACGCCGCCAGCCGCCTGGGCCGAGCCGCTCGAGCGGGCGAAAGCGGGATTTATAGGCCATCCGCTTCGATTCCTCGACCCAATAGCCGAGATAGACATAGGGCAGGCCGGCGCGCGACGCGCGCATGATATGGTCGAGGATGATGTGGGTGCCGAGACCCGAGCGGCGCTCGTCGTCGGGCTCGAAGAAGCTGTAGATCATCGACAGTCCGTCGGCCTGCTGGTCGGTCAGGCAGGCGCCGACCAGCCGCCCCGGCCGGCCCAGCGTCGAAGGCTCGCGATACTCGACGATATAGGTCTTGACCGGGCTCTGCTCGACCATGTCGGAGAAATCATGCTCGTCCATCTCGACCATCCCGCCATCGGGATGGCGGGCGCGCAGATAGCGGCGCAGCAATTGATATTGCTCCTCGGTCGCCCAGGCCTTGCAGGCCGAGACTTCGAGATCGGCGTTGCGCTTGAGCACGCGCCGCTGAGTCGCGCTCGGCTGGAACTCGCCGGCGATCACCCGCACCGAGATGCAGGCGGCGCAATCGAGGCAGGAGGGGCGGTAGGCGACGTTCTGGCTGCGCCGGAAGCCGATCCGCCCGAGCGCGTCGTTCAGCTCGCCGGCATGCGGCCCGGACAGCTCGGTGAACACCTTCCGCTCGGTCTTGCCCGCAAGATAGGGGCACGGCGCCGGAGTGGTCACGAAGAAACGGGGAAAGCGGAAAGGTGCGCTCAATTCGACTCCACCAGGGCCAGTCGGGTTGCGCCGATCTTTATGAGCCGATGCGCCGACCTTGGAAAGGCTGCGCTGCGGTTTCAACGGCGCTGACGCCGTGCCGTTCCAGCGTGGGACGGCAGCACCCTCGATTCATACCGCTAAGGATGAATCGGCGCCCAAAATCTATTCGATCGAGAGCGGCGCGGCCGAGAATCCCGCCGCATTCAGCGCTTCGGTCAGCCGGACGATCTGCGCCGCCTCGCGCGCCTCGCAGGCGACATCGATCATCGCATCCTTCGCCGGAAGCGTGTTGAACACGCGGTGGTGATCGATTTCGATGATGTTGACCTGATGATCGCCAAACAGTTTCATCACCGCGACCAGCGTGCCGGGCCGGTCCTGAAGCCGGATGCGAAGCCGGGTCATCCGGCCCGAACGGGCGAGCTGGCGCAGCAGGATGTTGGCGAGCAGATGGGCGTCGATATTGCCGCCGGTCAGGATCAGCCCGACCATCCGGCCCTTGAATCGCTCCGGATCGCCGAGCAGCGCGGCCAGGCCGGCCGCGCCGGCTCCCTCCGCGACGGTCTTCTCGGCCTGCATCAGCAGGCTGATCGCAACCTCGATCTGCTGCTCGGACACGAGCAGGATCTCGTCGACGATCCGGTTGACGATGCCGGCGGTCAGCATGCCCGGCGTCCTGACCGCGATCCCTTCGGCGATGGTGTCGCCGGCGCACGGCAAATCCTCGCGCGCGAACTTGGCGTACATGCTGGGATAGAGCGCGGACTGCACCCCGATCGCCTCGATCTCCGGCCGGAGCGCCTTGGCCGCGGTGCCGACTCCCGAAATCAGGCCGCCGCCGCCGATCGGCACGATCAGCGTGTCGATGTCGGGCGCGTCGGCGAGCAGTTCGAGCGCGACCGTCCCCTGCCCCGCGATCACCTCGAGATCGTCGAACGGATGGACGAAAGTGAGCCCGCGGACATCGGCCAGCCGCAGGGCTTCGTCATAAGCCTCCTCGAACGGCTCGCCGTGCAGCACGACCTCGGCGCCGTGGCCCTCGGTCTGGCTGACCTTCACCGTCGGCGTTTGCAGCGGCATCACGATCACCGCCGGAACCCCGAGGCGGCGCGCATGATAGGCGACCGCCTGGGCATGATTGCCGGCCGAGGCGGCGATCACGCCGCGATTGCGCATCGCCTCGTCCATCAGCAGCAATTTGTTGAGCGCGCCACGTTCCTTGTAGGCGCCGGTATATTGGAGGTTCTCGAACTTAAGATAGACGGTAGCGCCGGTCCGCTCCGACAGCGTCCGGCTCAGTATTGTCGGGGTGCGCACCACGGCGCCGGCGACGCGCTCGGCGGCGGCCCGGATGTCGGCGAGGCCGATCGGCAGGGTCGTGTCCGCAGCTTGGCTCGCCATGGTGGTGGGCTCTAGACCATCTGGCGCGCCCGGCAAACAGGCCTTATCGCCGGCGCCATGGCACGTATCGCATTCCTCGGCCTTGGCGTGATGGGCGCGCCGATCGCCCGCCATCTCGCCCAATCGGGGCACGATCTCACCGTCTATAATCGCAGCCCGGACAAGGCCGAAGCGTGGGTCGGCCGTCATGGCGGAAAGCGCGTGGACAGTGCCGCGACGGCCGCGGCCGATGCCGATGCGGTGATCGCCTGCGTCGGCGCCGACGGGGACGTCGAGGAGGTCGCGCTCGGCGCCGACGGTGCGTTCGGCGCGATGCGCGCGGGCGCGCTGTTCATCGACCACACCACGATCTCGGCGCGGCTGGCGCGGCGGCTCGCCGAGGAGGGCGCGCTGCGCAATCTCGCCGTGGTCGATGCGCCGGTCTCGGGCGGCCAGGCCGGCGCCGAGAACGGCACGCTGGCGATCATGTGCGGCGGCAGCGACGAAGCGCTCGCCGCGGCGCGCCCGCTGATGGAGGCTTATGCGTCGCGGATCGTCCATGTCGGGCCGGCGGGCAGCGGCCAGCTGACCAAGATGGTCAACCAGATCTGCATCGCCGGCGTGGTCCAGGGCCTGTCCGAAGCGATTCATTTCGCCAAGGCGGCCGGGCTCGATACCGCCCAGGCGTTCGAGGCGGTCTCGGGCGGCGCCGCGCAAAGCTGGCAGATGGTCAATCGCTGGGCGACAATGGACAGAGGCGAGTTCGATTTCGGCTTCGCGGTCGACTGGATGCGCAAGGATCTGGGCCTGGCGCTCGAGGAGGCCCGCGCCAACGGCGCCAAGCTGCCGCTGACCGCATTGGTCGACCAGTTCTACGCCGATCTCCAGGCGATGGGCGGCGGGCGGCAGGACACCTCTTCGCTGATCCGGAGGCTCGAGCGTTGAAGCGTCTGCTGTTGGTGCTCGCCGCCTTGCTGGTTGCCGCGCCGGCGCTCGCCGATTCGCTGGTCGACAATGTCAACGGCTATACGATGCGCAGCGACGGCCGGCTGCTGCGCTTCACCGGCATGGTGATCGGCGACGACGGCCGGGTGAAGCAGCTGCTGGCGCGCGGCGACCACCGCCCCGAACGGCCGCGCTATCTGCTCAACGGCCGCGGCCGCACCCTGATCCCCGGCCTGATCGACGGCCATGGCCATGTCATGAGCCTCGGCATGAACGCCCTGCTGCTCGATCTTTCCGACACCAACAGCCTCCAGGAGGCGCAGCAGCGGATCGCCGCTTATGCCGCCGCCAATCCGAGCCCGCGCTGGATCGTCGGGCGGGGCTGGAACCAGGAGCGCTGGGGCCTGGGCCGGTTCCCGACCGCGGCCGATCTCGACGCGATCGTCGGCGATCGGCCGGTCTGGCTCGACCGGGTCGACGGCCATGCCGGCTGGGCCAACGGCCTGGCGATGCGCGAGGCCGGCATCACCGCGCGGTCCGAGGCGCCGCAGGGCGGGCGGATCGAACGCACCGGCGCCGCGCCGTCGGGCATCTTCGTCGATGCCGCGATGGCCCTGGTCGAACGCGTCGTGCCGCCGCCTCTTCCGCTGCAGCGCGACCGCGCTCTCGCCCGCGCCCAGCAGATCCTGCTGTCGATGGGCCTCACCACGGTCACCGACATGGGCACCAGCGCCGAGGATTGGAGCGTCATCCGCCGCGCCGGCGATGCCGGACAGCTCAATGTCCGGATCCTCGCTTATGCCGCTGGAATCGACAATCTGCTCGCAATCGCCGGGACCAGGCCGACGCCCTGGCTCTATGACGGCCGGCTGCGGATGGTCGGGGTCAAGCTCTATCTCGACGGCGCTTTGGGATCGCGCGGCGCCTGGCTCAAGCAGCCCTATCGCGACGCGCCCGGCCAGCGCGGCCTGCCGCTCGTCTCCGATACCGTGCTCAAGAATCTGATGAGCCGGGCGGCGATGGACGATTTCCAGGTCGCAGTCCACGCCATCGGCGATCAGGCCAATGCACTGATGCTCGACGCGATCGACGAGCTCGCCGAGACCTATACCGGCGACCGGCGCTGGCGGATCGAGCATGCCCAGATCGTCGATCCGGCCGATCTGCCGCGTTTCGCCCGGCACGGCATCATCGCCTCGATGCAGCCGGTGCACCAGACCAGCGACCGGCTGATGGCCGAGGCGCGGATGGGGCTCGACCGGCTGCAGGGCGCTTATGCCTGGAAGAGCATGATCGACAATCGCGTGCCGCTGGCCTTCGGATCGGACTTCCCGGTGGAAAGCCCCAACCCGTTCCCCGGCATCGCCGCCGCGATCAGCCGCGAGGACGCCCAGGGCCAGCCGCCCGGCGGCTGGTTGCCCCAGCAGCGGCTGACGATCGAGCAGGCGTTCGACGCCTTCACCCGCGGCGCGGCTTATGCCGGCTTCGCCGAGGATCGGCTCGGCACGCTCGAGCCGGGGCGGATGGCCGATTTCCTGTTCCTCGACCGCGACATCTTCGCCACCCCCGACCAGCGCGAGATCGGTCAAACGCAGGTGGTCGAAACCTGGATCAGCGGACGGATGGTCTGGGAGCGGCGGCGCTCAGCCACCCAGTCGCGTTAGCCGACTGACGGTCAGGATCTGCGGCAGAATCTCGGCGTCGCCGCCGGGCGGATAATAGAGATAGAGCGGCACGCCCGAGCGGCCGTGGCGCTCGAGGAAGCGGCCGATCGCGGCGTCGCCGCGCGTCCAGTCGCCGACCAGCACCTTGATGCCGCGGGCGCGAAACGCCGCGACGACCTCGGTCTGGTCAAGCGCCGCGCGCTCGTTGACCTTGCAGGTCAGGCACCAATCGGCGGTGAAATAGACGAACACCGGGGTGCGTGCGGCGCGCAGCTCGGCGAGCCGCGCCTCGCTGAACGGCTCGGCGCCGAGCGGGCTGGCCGGTGCGGGGCCCGCATCGGCGGGACGGACCAGCAACAGGGGCGCGGCCACCGCGAGCGCGACCAGAGCGAGCGGCAGCCAGCCGCCGCGCCGGCCGAACCACCACAGGCCGAGCCCGAGCAGCAAGGCGGCGGCGAGGCCCAGGGTCATGCCGTCGACCCCGGTCTGCCGGCCGAGGATCCAGGCGAGGCCCAAAGCGGTCAGGAACATCGGCACCGAAAGGATCCGCTGCAGCCGCTCCATCCACGCCCCGGGCCGCGGCAGCCGACGGCGCAGCGCCGGACTATAGCCCAGAGCGAGGAACGGCAGCGCGAGGCCGAGCCCCAGGCCGGCGAACACCGCCAGCGCCGCCCAGGTCGGCAGCACCAAGGCGGCGCCGAGCGCGAAGCCGAGGAACGGACCGGTGCAGGGCGTCGCGACGAACGCGGCCAGCGCGCCGGTCAGGAACGCGCCGCGCGTGCCGGCGCGCGCCAAGCCGCCGGCCAGCATCGGCAGCTGGAACAGGCCGGCGAGATTGAGCGCGATCGCGCTGACCAGCAGGAACAGCAGCAGGATGACGCGCGGATCCTGGAGCTGGAACGCCCAGCCGACCATCTCGCCGCTCGCCCGCAGCGCCAGCAGCAGGCCGCCGAGCGCCAGGCAGGTCAGGATCACGCCGCCGGCATAAGCGAGCGCCTCAACGCGCGCGCCGCTGTCGCTCTCGCCGGCGCGGGCGAGGCTCAGCGCCTTGAGGCTGAGGATCGGGAACACGCAGGGCATGATGTTGAGCAGCAGCCCGCCGACCAGCGCGCCGAGCAAGGCAAGCAGGATCGTGGACGCCCCGCCGCTTGCTGCCGATGGTTCGGCGCCCGCGACCGGTGTGCCGGCCGCGGGAACCTCGCCGCGGCGGGCGGCCAGAGCGAGCCCGACGCCGTCGCCGATCTCGAGCACGCCCTCGATGGCTTGCAGCGACCCGGCTTGTGCGCCGGCCTGGGTCTCGACAATCAGCAGGTCGCCGTCGCGCGAGATGCTTTGCGCCGACGAATGGCCGAGCGCGTCAGCGGTGGCTGGGAAGAAATAAGGCGCGGTGACCCCGGCCGCGGCGGGAAGCGGAATCGCGATCCGCACGCGGCCCGCTGAGGTCGCGAATCGCGCTTCGCCGCCCAGCGGCCGCGGCAAGGCGCGGCGATAGCCTTCGAAATCCGGATTGCGGCTGCGCGCGACGCCGACACGAAGCTCGGTCGAGACGTGCGCGGTTTCGGGTACGCAGACCTGATCGGTGCAGACCAGGAAATCGAGCTGCGCGTCGACCGGCACGGCGACGCCGGGTTCGGCGCTCTGCGGCACCCGCAACGTCGCAAGCAGCGCATAGTCACGCTCGAACACATAGTTCATCAGCCCGAACACGATCAGCCGGTCGGGCACCGGATATTGCAGCGGCTCGGCGCGCCAGCCTTCGGGAAGCCGCCAGGCGACGCGCGGCTCGGCGCCGGCGTCGCCGGGATTGCGCCAGTAACCGTGCCAGCCCGCGGCCGGGCGCATCACGAAGGCCAGGGTCACCGTCTCGCCGGCCAGCACCGCATCGGCCTCCGGCACCAGGCTGACCGTCATCCGGTTCTGCGCCAGCGCGGAGCCGCCGCCGCCCAGCAGCGCGACCAACAGCAGAAGCAAGGCGGCCAGGCGAGTCATCGCCGCGCTATAGCATGGGGATTGGCGGCGATAAGCCGCGTGCAATCAGCGCCGCTCGAAGCGGGCGATCTGCGGGTCGAGGCGGTTGTTGGCGATGGTGATCGGCTCGCCGCTCTCGTCGGCGACGAACGAGGTGCGGCGCTGAAGGCCCGGAACGAACCCGGCCTCATTGTCGGTCACGGTGAGCCCGGCCGACGGATGCTCGACACCTTCCGGCGCGACCATGATGAAGGCGCTGTAATTCTCCTTGTCGGCGCCCTGCACGAAGACGTTGCGGGCGATCGTTCCGGTCGCGCCGTTGGAGAGGTCGATCATATAATTGGTCGCGCGGCCCTGGCTGTCGTCGAAGCTCGAATCGGTGACTTCGATCCGGGCGCCGCGGCTTTTGACATAATGGCCGCCGGTGCCGCGCTCGAAGCGGGTGCGGGCGACGATCAGCGCGCCGGCGCCGCTATTGTAGATCGAATGCGAGCAACCCTGATTTTCGGGGCATTGGCCGAGCCCGGAAAAGGTCGACTGCTCGACACGGATCGTGCCGCGATGATCGTTGGACACCAGGATGCCGTTCTCGCCGTCGCGGAACAGAGTTTCGCGCACCGACAGATCGCCGGCCTCGAGGCGGATGCCGGCGCCGTTGCCGTCGGGGACTCGGATATTCTGGAAGACGATGCCCTCGACCCGCGCCGACCGGCCGCCGAGCACCAAAGCCGCTTTGCCTTCGCAGGCGACGCCGTCGAAGATCACCGTGCCGGGCTGGCGCGCGACATAGGCGATGCGGCCGCCATTCTGCACCGCGCACTGACGGTAGCGGCCCGGCGCGATCATGATCGTGCCGCTGCCGCCGCCGATCGCGGCGACCGCGTCGGCGAGGCTGTCATAGCCTTCGCCGCTCTCCTGGACGGTGAAATGCGCGCTCGCCGTCTGCGCGAACAGCGGCGCCGCGAGGACGAAAAGGCAGCCGATCAGGACTGCGATGAGATGTCGGGTCATGGCCCTGCCTGACCGCGCGGGCCGGCTAAGTCGATGGCGAAACGGGGTTAATTTCACGCTGACCCGGATCGGGACGGGCACCCAGCCAATCGTTAGTCGAGATTTGGCCGCAGCCAGCGCTCGGCTTCCTCGATCGGAATCCCGCGGCGCGCGGCATAGTCTTCGAGCTGGTCGCGGCCGATCCGGGCGACGCCGAAATAGTCGCTGTCGCGATGGCCGAAATAGAAGCCCGAAACCGCCGAGGCCGGGAGCATCGCGAAATTGTCGGTGAGCGAGACGCCGGCCGGCGCGCCGCCGAGCATCTCGAACAGCATCGGCTTGAGGCTGTGATCGGGACAGGCGGGATAGCCGGGCGCCGGGCGGATCCCGGCATAGGTCTCGCGGATCAGATCGGCATTGGTGAAATGCTCGTCGGGCGCATAGCCCCAGATCGAGTTGCGGACGTGGGCGTGGAGCGTCTCCGCGAAGCTCTCGGCGAGCCGGTCGGCGAGCGCCTTGAGCAGGATGTCCGAATAATCGTCATTGTCGGCCTTGAACCGGGCGAGATGCGGCTCGAGGCCGTGAATGCCGACCGCGAAGCCGCCGATCCAGTCCTCGTCTTCGGGATCGATGAAATCGGCTAGGCACATATTGGCCCGGCCTTCGCGCTTCTTGACCTGCTGGCGGAGGAACGGAACCCGAATCTCCTCATTGCTCGCCAGCACCAGCACGTCGTCGCCTTCGCGCCGGCAGCGCCAGAGCCCGACAGTCGCGCGCGCGGTAAGCCAATGCTCGGCGATCAGCTTGTCGAGCATCGCCTGGGCGTCGGCGAACAGCGACCGGGCGGTCTCGCCGACCACCGTGTCGTCGAGGATCGCGGGATAGTTTCCGGCCAGCTCCCAGGTGCGGAAGAACGGCGTCCAGTCGATGCTGTCGCGCAGCTCGCGCAACGGCCATTCGTTGAAGCTCTGCAGCCCGGGCCGCTGCGGCGGCGACGCCTTGCCCGCAGGATCGAAAGCGAAACCATTGGCCCGCGCCTGGTCGAGCGTCGCGAGCTCGCTCTGGCCGCGTCCGGCGCGGGTTTCGCGCACGGTCTGATAGTCCTGCGCGGTCCGATCGATCAGCACCGCCCGCTGATTGTCCGATACCAGAGCCGACGCGACCGTCACCGCCCGGCTCGCATCGATCGCGTGGATCACCGGCCCTTCATAGGCCGGGTCGATGCGCAGGGCGGTGTGGACCTTGCTGGTGGTCGCGCCGCCGATCAGCAGCGGCAGCGACAGCGTCTCGCGCTGCATCTCGCTGGCCACCGTCACCATCTCGTCGAGCGAGGGCGTGATCAGCCCGGAGAGGCCGATCATGTCGGCGCGATTGTCGTCGGCCGCCTTGAGGATGTCCTGCCACGGCACCATCACGCCCAGGTCGGTGACCTCGAAGCCGTTGCATTGGAGGACGACGCCGACGATGTTCTTGCCGATATCGTGGACGTCGCCTTTCACCGTCGCCATCACGATCCGGCCCTTGGCGTGGGTCGCGCCGGTCGCTTCCTTCTCGGCCTCGATGAACGGGATCAAATGGGCGACCGCCTTCTTCATCACCCGCGCCGATTTGACCACCTGCGGCAGGAACATCTTGCCCGATCCGAACAGGTCGCCGACGACGTTCATGCCGTCCATCAGCGGCCCTTCGATGACGTCGATCGGCCGCGCCGCGGACTGACGGGCTTCCTCGGCATCCTCGACGACATAAGCGTCGATGCCCTTGACCAGGGCATGTTCGATCCGCTTGCGGACGTCCCAGCCGCGCCATTCGGCCGCCTCCTTTTCGCGCGCCGGATCACTGCCGAGGAATTTCTCGGCGATCGCGACCAGCCGCTCGGTGGCGTCGTCGCGGCGGTCGAGGACGACATCCTCGCAGGCCTCGCGCAATATCGGATCGATCGTGTCGTAGACATCGAGCTGCCCGGCATTGACGATCGCCATGTCGAGCCCCGCCGGGATCGCATGGAACAGGAACACCGAATGCATCGCGCGGCGCACGGGCTCGTTGCCGCGGAACGAGAAGCTGAGATTGGACAGGCCGCCCGACAGATGGACGTGCGGGCAGCGCGCCTTGATCTCGCGGCACGCCTCGATGAAGTCGAGGCCGTAGCGGCGGTGCTCCTCGATCCCGGTGGCCACCGCGAAGATGTTGGGATCGAAGATGATGTCTTCGGGCGGAAAGCCTTCGGCGACGAGCAATTCATAGGCGCGCTCGCAAATCTCGACCTTGCGCGCCTTGCTGTCGGCCTGACCGGTCTCGTCGAACGCCATGACCACGACCGCCGCGCCATAATCGCGCACCTTGCGGGCGAGCCGGAGAAACTCCTCTTCGCCCTCCTTCATGCTGATCGAATTGACGATCGGCTTGCCCGAGACGCATTTGAGGCCGGCTTCGATCACCGTCCATTTCGAGCTGTCGATCATGATCGGCACTCGGGCGATGTCGGGTTCGGCCGCGATCAGCTTCAGGAAGGTGGTCATCGCATATTCGGCGTCGAGCAGGCCTTCGTCCATGTTGACGTCGATCACCTGGGCACCGTTCTCGACCTGCTGGCGCGCGACCTCGACCGCCGCCGGATAGTCGTCGGCCATGACCAGTTTCTTGAACCTAGCCGATCCGGTGACGTTGGTGCGTTCGCCGATATTGACGAAATTGCTGCGCAGCTGGGTGGACATCCTCGACTCGGTCAGGCGGCGAGGTACATCGGCTCGATGCCGGCAAGCAGGGTGCGGCGGGAAGCCTCGGGCAAAAGGCGCGGCGGAAAGCCGCCCGCCACCTCGGCCATCGCGGCGATGTGCGCGGGGGTGGTGCCGCAACAGCCGCCGACGATGTTGACGATGCCCTGCTCGGCCCAGGCGCGGACCTGCGCCGAGGTGGTCGCGGCATCCTCGTCATAGTCGCCGAGGTCGTTGGGCAGGCCGGCATTGGGATAGGCCATGATCAGGGTATCGGCCATGGCCGAGAGCGTCGCGATATGGGGGCGCAGCTGGGCCGCGCCGAACGAGCAGTTGAGGCCGACCGACAGCGGCCGCGCATGGCGGACCGACGCCCAGAACGCCTCGACGCTGTGGCCCGACAGGTTGCGGCCGGAAAGGTCGGTGATCGTCATCGACAGCATGATCGGCAGCTCCGGATCGACCCGCCGGGCGGCGTGGATCGCCGCCTTGGCGTTCAGCGTGTCGAACACGGTCTCGATCAGGACGAAATCGACGCCGCCCTCGGCCAGCGCCGCGATCTGCTCGACATAGACGTCGGACAGGGTGTCGAAGTCGATCTCGCGATAGCCGGGATCGTTGACGTTGGGCGACAGCGACAGCGTCTTGTTGGTCGGGCCGACCGCCCCCGCCACCCAGCGGCGCCTGCCGTCCTCCTCCGCCGCCTCGCGGACGATCCGCGCCGAAGCCATGTTGATCTCCCGGACCAGATGCTCGGCGCCGTAATCGGCCTGGCTGATGCGATTGGCGTTGAAGGTGTTGGTGGCGAGGATGTCGGCGCCGGCGCCGGCGAACCCCCGCGCGATCTCGCGGACCACCTCCGGCCGGCTCAGATTGACCAGATCGTTATTGCCCTTCTGGTCGCGGGCAAGATCGAGCCCGCCGCGATAGGCCTCGGCGTCGAGCTTGCGCGCCTGGATCTCCGTGCCGTAGGCGCCATCCTTGACGAGGATGCGGCGGGCGGCCTCGGCCCTAAGCGACGCGGCGCTGGTCATCGGACCCTTTCCTCGGCCGCAGCCCGAGCAGATGGCAGATCGCATAGCTCAGCTCGGCGCGATTCAGCGTGTAGAAGTGGAAGCTGCGCACTCCGCCCGCATAGAGCTGGGCGCACAATTCGGCGGCCACCGTGGCGGCGACGAGCCGGCGCGCCGCCGGCAGATCGTCGAGCCCTTCGAACAACCGGTCCATCCAGGCCGGGATCGTCGCGCCGCAGCTGCCGGCGAAGGCGCGGGTCTGGGCGACGTTGGAGACCGGAAGGATGCCCGGGATGATCGACGCGTCGATTCCCGCCGCCGCCGCCTCGTCGCGAAAGCGGAAGAAGCAGTCGGACGAGAAGAAGAATTGGGTGATGGCGCGGGCGGCGCCGGCATCGAGCTTGCGCTTCAGATTGTCGATATCGGCGGCGCGGCTCGCCGAGTCCGGGTGAACCTCCGGATAAGCGGCGACCGAGATGTCGAATGGGGCGACCGCCCTCAAACCGGCGACCAGCTCCGCGGCATTGGCATAGCCGCCCGGCGCCGCGGCGAACGGCTTGCCCGGCTCGACGGCGTCGCCGCGCAACGCCACCAGATGCCTGACCCCCGCTTCCCAATAAGCGCGGGCGACCGCATCGACCTCGTCGCGGGTGGCGCCGACGCAGGTCAGATGCGCGGCGGGAGTCAGCCCGGTTTCGCGCAGCACCCGCGCGACGGTGGCGTGGGTGCGCGCGCGGGTCGAACCGCCGGCGCCATAAGTGACCGAGACGAAGCGCGGCTGCAGCGGCTCGAGCGTCTTGATCGACTCCCAGAGCGTCGCTTCCATCGTCTCGGTCCGGGGCGGGAAGAATTCGAAGCTGACCTCGATGTCGCCGACCGCCTCGGCGAACAGCGGCGCGCCGGCGCGGGCGATCGCCGGGGCGGCGGGGCTCATGCCACCACCTTCAACTTGCTGGCGCGCTGGGTCCCGAGCCAGATCGTGACGGTCAGCGCGCCGCCTTCGAGATGCTCGACGACGCGCGCCTCGAGGCCGGCACCTTCGAGATATTTGAGGATCGTCTCGTCGGCAAAGCCGAGCCGGACATGGGCGTCGCGGCTGCGCAATTCCTCGCGCTCATGGGCGGCGAAGTCGACGATCAGGATCCGGCCGTCCGGCGTCAGCAGCCGCGCTGCCTCGGCGACCGCGGCCGCGGGATTCTGCGCATAATGGAGCACCTGATGGACGATCACGGTATCGGCGCAGCCGGCGGACAGCGGCAGTGCGTACATATCGCCCTGACGCAGCTCGACGCTGTCGAGCCCGGCCTCGGCCAGCTTGACCCGCGCCAGGCGGAGCATTTCGGGCGAGCGGTCGATGCCGAGCGCATGATCGGCGGCCGGACCGAACAATTCGATCATCCGCCCGGTCCCGGTGCCGATGTCGATCAGCCGGCCGATGGGCGCCCGTCCGAGCGCACGGCCGATCGCCGCCTCGACTTCGCTCTCGGCGACGTGGAGCGAGCGCAACGCATCCCAATCGCGGGCGTGGTTGGCGAAATAGCGCTCGGCGGCGACCGCGCGGTCGGCGCGGACCGCGGCGAGCCGGGCGGCGTCGGCGAGCGTCCAGGGATCGGCGCCGTCAGCCTCCGCCCAGCGGTCGAGCAGCTGGAACAAAGGCTCGATCCGGTCGCGGCGTCCGAGGCTGACGAACACCCAGCTCCCTTCCTTGCGGCGCTCGGCAAGCCCGGCGTCGATCAGGATTCTGACGTGCCGCGAGACGCGCGGCTGGCTCTGGCCCAGGACCTGGGCGATCTCGCCCACGGACAATTCCATCGCGCGCAGCAGCCGCAGGATGCGCAGCCGCGTCGGATCGGCGAGCGAGGCAAAGATCCTGGGTGCGACAGTCATATTTGCAGATATAAAGATATCTTTATATTGCGGTCAAGGGTGACCGAAATGACGCCGGTCGCTCGCGCCGGGATGGACTTGACGGGCGCGACGGTAGAAAGTGCGGCGGCTCCCGCCTGCGCGGAACGAGCCGAATTGTCATTCGATCGATCGGAGTGCGAGATGAATCGATTGCTGCTGGCCGCCAGCCTGGTCGCGCTCGGGCTCTCGGGCCTCGCGATGCAGGCGCAGGTCGCGGCGCAGCCGACCGAGGCGGGCGACGACGAGACCGCCCGGCTCAACGCCGAAACCAATGCGCGCCTCGAGCGGCAGCGGGGCGAAGCCGAGGAGAATCGCGCGGCGCGGGCGCGTTACGAGCAGGGTGTCCGCGACGCCGAAGCGGCGCGGGCGCGCTACGACGCCGACCGCGCGCGCTATGAGGCGGAGGCGGCCCGAGCGCGCGAGGCGCAGGCCGATTATGAAAGGCGGTTGTCCGAGCATGAGGCGGCGACCGCCCGCCGCGGTGGCAATTCGCGGCAGTCACAGGATTCGGCAAGACCGGCGACGGCGAGGACATCGGCATCGCGGCCGGCCAATTGCGAACAGCAGCGGCGACGCAGCCGCAATCGCGGTCGCGCTCTGGGCGGCGTGATCGGCGGGGTCGCAGGCGGCCTTGCCGGCCGGTCGGCGGGGACCGCCAGCACGATCGCCGGCGCCGCCTTGTCGCTGCCGGTCGGCGCGCTGCTGGGCGAGGCGTTCGCCGCACTGCTCGATTGCCGCGAGCAGGAGCAAGCGGCGGTGGCGACCCAGACCGTGACCGACGAAGCCGTACGCACCGGAGTCGGCGCCACCAGCAATTGGACCAGCGAGAGCCGCCCCAACGTCACCGGTTCCTCTACCGTGACCGCGCTCCAGCAGGAGCCGGGGGGCGGCGAATGCATGACCGTCACCGACATCGTCATCATCGACGGCGAGGAGACACGCGCCCCGAAACGGCTCTGCCGCCGGCCGCCTTCGACCCGCTTCGTCCGGGTCTGAAGAGAGCCGGCGGAAACGCCCGTGGCAATTGACAACCGAAACGGTAGAGAAAGACTAGACTCGGCTCTTCGCTTCCCATACAAAGGTCGCTTCGCCGGTTGACCGGGGGAGGGGCATTGCCCAATCGGTCGTCGGCGAAGAATGAACCAGGTTCTCCTCGCAACCAACTCGAAGGAAACACCCGTGAAGAAGATTGCTCTCACCCTCGTCGCCGTTTCGGCGCTCGGCCTCGCGGCTTGTCAGGGCGGCTCGGACGCCAACACCAGCTCGGGCAATGAAACCGCCGACGCCATCAATCAGGCCAACAGCGATCTCGCCAACGCCCAGGAAGTTGCCGACAACGCGCTCGACACCGCCGCCAACCTCACTGAGCAGGCCGGCGCCGCGATCGAGAACGCGACCGAAGCCACCGGCGACGCCATCGAGAACGCCACGAAGTAAGCTTTCCAGCTTCTTCGCAACGATGCGGGCCGCGCGCCGACAGGCGCGCGGCCCTTTTTCTTTGCCCGCTTATCGGGCAAAGCAGGGGGGCATCGGCACGGAGTCGGACACTATGAGGATGAGCCTGAAGATCGCCGCCCTTGTCATGGCGATCGCGCTGGGCGGCTGTGGCGACGAGCCCGGCCGCGGCGGCCTCACCGCCGAGGAAGAGCGCCAGCTCGACAATGCCGCGGCGATGCTCGAGGATAATGTGTTCGACACCTCGGCCGACAGCCTGGCCGCCAACGAGGCCGCGCTCGACGAGGAAGCGGCCGACACCAACGGCGCCGGCGGCAACGCGCAATAAGCGAAGGGGGCGATATGGACGGTCTGGTCAAGGCGTTCCTGCTGGCGATCGTGGTCGCCCTGCTGGTCGTCGCTTTGTTCGTCCTCGCTTTCTACGAGCTCGCCGACGCGCCCATCCCGCGCTGACCCGCGCGCATGAAAAAGGGCCGGGGAAGCCCCGGCCCTTTTCATTTCGCCTGAGCGACGAGACCTTATTAGAAGTCCATGCCGCCCATGCCGCCGCCCGGCATCGCCGGTGCCGGCTTGTCCTCGGGCAGCTCGGTCACTGCCGCTTCGGTAGTGATGAGCAGGCCCGCGACGCTCGCGGCGTCCTGGAGCGCGGCGCGGACGACCTTGGTCGGGTCGATCACGCCGGCCTTGGCGAGATTCTCATAGACTTCGGTCTGGGCGTTGAAGCCGAGGCCTTCGTCATTTGCGTCGAGCAACTTGCCGGCGACGACCGCGCCATCGACGCCCGCATTCTCGGCGATCTGCCGCACCGGCGACTGCAGCGACTTGCGGACGATGTCGATGCCGCGGGTCTGGTCGTCATTGGCGCCGGTCAGGCCGTCAAGCGCCTTGCCGGCATAGAGCAGAGCGACGCCGCCGCCCGGAACGATGCCTTCCTCGACCGCGGCGCGGGTCGCGTGGAGCGCGTCGTCGACGCGGTCCTTGCGCTCCTTGACCTCGATCTCGGACGCGCCGCCGACCTTGATCACGGCCACGCCGCCGGCGAGCTTCGCCAGCCGCTCCTGCAGCTTCTCGCGATCATAATCGGAGGTGGTGATCTCGATCTGCTGACGGATCGATTCGATCCGGCCCTTGATCTGATCGCCCGCACCGGCGCCATCGACGATTGTGGTGTTGTCCTTGTCGATGCTGACGCGCTTGGCCTGGCCGAGCATGCCGACGGTGACGCTTTCGAGCTTGATACCAAGATCCTCGGAGATCATCTCGCCGCCGGTCAGGATCGCGATGTCCTGCAGCATCGCCTTGCGGCGATCACCGAAGCCCGGAGCCTTGACCGCCGCGACCTTGAGGCCGCCGCGCAGCTTGTTGACCACCAAGGTAGCGAGCGCCTCGCCCTCGATATCCTCGGCGATGATCAGCAGCGGACGACCGCTCTGCACCACCGCCTCGAGGATCGGAAGCATCGCCTGGAGGTTGGAGAGCTTCTTCTCGTGGATCAGGATATAGGGGTCCTGAAGCTCGACCAGCATCTTCTCGGGGTTGGTGATGAAGTAAGGCGAGAGATAGCCGCGGTCGAACTGCATGCCCTCGACGACGTCGAGCTCGAATTCGAGCCCCTTGGCCTCCTCGACCGTGATCACCCCTTCCTTGCCGACCTTCTCCATCGCCTCGGCGATCTTCTCGCCGACGACGGTGTCGCCATTGGCCGAGATGATGCCGACCTGGGCGATCTCATTGGAATCAGAGACTTCCTTGGAGCGCCCCTTGAGGTCCTCGACGACCTTGGCGACGGCGATGTCGATGCCGCGCTTGAGGTCCATCGGGTTCATCCCGGCGGCGACCGATTTCATCCCCTCGCGGACGATCGACTGGGCGAGCACGGTCGCGGTGGTGGTGCCGTCGCCGGCCAAGTCGTTGGTCTTCGAGGCGACCTCGCGCAGCATCTGCGCGCCCATATTCTCGAACTTGTCCTTGAGCTCGATCTCCTTGGCGACGGTGACGCCGTCCTTGGTGATCCGGGGCGCGCCGAAGCTCTTGTCGAGAACGACGTTGCGACCCTTGGGGCCGAGCGTCACTTTGACCGCGTCGGCCAGGGTGTCGACGCCGCGGAGGATGCGCTCTCGCGCGTCGCGCGCAAAGCGTACGTCTTTCGCTGCCATATTTCCGTTCCTTCTCTCTAAATCGTCACCCAGCGAAGGCTGGGGTCCATTCTGAATCTGCGTGGATCCCGGCCTGCGCCGGGGTTGGAAATGCGTTCAGGCGACGATGCCCAGAATGTCGCTTTCCTTCATGATCAGGAGATCCTCGCCGTCGATCTTGACCTCGGTGCCGGACCATTTGCCGAACAGGATGCGGTCGCCGGCCTTGACGTCGAGCGGGGTAACCTTGCCGTCCTCGGCCTTGGTGCCGCCGCCGACGGCGATGACTTCGCCTTCCTGGGGCTTCTCCTTGGCGGTGTCGGGGATGATGATCCCGCCGGCCGTCTTCTCCTCGGCCTCGACGCGGCGGACGAGCACGCGATCATGGAGCGGTCGAAACTTCATGCGTTCACCTTTCTCAAATTGGCGGCACCCCCCAAATGTCGGGACGCCGCATGCTGTAGATCCCTGTTAGCACTCGCAGGGGGCGAGTGCCAATGCGCGCTCATTTAGGCGCTGAACGCGACGCGTCAAGGACTCGCGTGGTCAGGTCGGGGCAGATCGAGCGATCGTAAAGCGCCGATCGGACGGAAAGTGGCGCAAGGCGGGCGAACCGTGCGGCTCCCGACCCCGGAACGCCGATGGCGGCATCCACCCGCTCGAGCGATTCGCGTAGCGGCGAATGGCCGGACGAAATCTTCGCCATTTCCGCGATCCGATCAGATACCCGCGCGCAGCCGCGCGGAGAAACTCACGGAGTTTTCTGTCGAGATTGGTTAAGTCAAATTCATCATGTGGATTTAGATAATATTATCCATGCTTTTACTGGTATTATTTTCCATTTATCTCCTACTTTTATTTACGACGTTTGTTTCATGCTTAAAATACCACCCCGACATCATTACCGATCCTCGCCTCATTTACAGCCGGGCGGCGCTGGGGTAGCGGACGGCCGAGGAGCATGAAATGACATTTGCCGGCAAGGTCTGGAAGCTGCTGGTCGGGATCAAGGACGGGCTCGTCCTGCTGTTGATGCTGCTCTTTTTCGCCGCGCTCTACGCCGCGCTGTCGGCGAGCCCCTACCGGGACAGCGCATCGCAGGGCGCGCTGCGGCTCGATCTGTCCGGGACGATCGTCGAGCAGCCCTCCGAAATCAGCGCGTTCGAGGCGCTCGGCGGCGGCGGCGCGGTCCGCGAATATCGGTTGAGCGAAGTCATCAACGGTCTCGACGCCGCCGCCAGCGACGACCGGATCCGGGCGGTGGCGCTCGATCTCGACGTCTTCACCGGCGGCGGCCAGACCGCCTTGACCGATGTCGGCGCGGCGCTGGACCGGGTGCGGCGCGCCGGCAAGCGCGTCGTCGCCTTCGCCGCCGGCTATGGCGATGACGGCTATCAGCTCGCGGCGCATGCCGACGAGATCTGGCTCGATCCGCTCGGCGCGGTGCTGGTCCGCGGACCAGGCGGCTCCAACCTCTATTTCGCCGGACTGATGGAGCGGCTCGGGATCACCGCCAATGTCTATCGGGCCGGAACGTTCAAGTCCGCGGTCGAGCCCTATACCCGCAGCGACATGTCGCCCGAGGCGCGCGCCGCGACCCAGGCGCTCGCCGACTCCCTCTGGGAGAATTGGCAGCAGGACGTGCGCCAGGCGCGGCCGCGGGCCCGGATTGCCGATTATGTCCGCGATCCGGAGCGATTCGCCACCGCCGCGCGCGGCGACATGGCCCGCGCCGCGCTGGCCGCCGGACTGGTCGATCGGATCGGCGACCGGATCGCGTTCGGCCAGCGCATGGCGGAGCTCGCCGGCGCCGGCGACGAGCGCGTCCCGGGAAGCTATCGCGCGGTTCGCTATGCCGCCTGGACCGACGACCATCCGGTCAGCGAAGCCGGCGGCCAGATCGGCATTCTCACAATCGCCGGCTCGATCGTCGACGGCCACGCCGTGGCCGGCACCGCCGGCGCCGAGACGGTGGTCGAAAATCTCGAGCGCGGCCTGCGGCGCGGCACGCTGCGCGCTTTGGTGGTCCGGATCGATTCGCCGGGCGGCTCGACGCTTGCGTCGGAGCGCATCCGCCGCGCGGTCGCGGCGGTGCGCGCGCGCAACATTCCGGTCGTCGTCTCCTTTGGCTCGGTGGCGGCGAGCGGCGGCTATTGGATCGCCACCGCCGGCGACACGATCTTCGCCGAACCCTCGACGATCACCGGATCGATCGGGGTGTTCGGTATCCTGCCGAGCTTCGAAGGCACGCTGCAAAAGCTCGGCATCGGCGCCGACGGCGTCCAGACCACTCCTTTGTCCGGCGAACCCAATATCCTGCGCGGACCGGCGCCCGAAGTCGACCGGCTGCTCCAGATGGGCGTCGACGCCACCTATCGCCGCTTCGTCGGGCTCGTGGCGCGCGCGCGCCGCCTGCCGCCGGCGCGGGTCGACGCGATCGCCCAGGGGCGAGTCTGGGACGGCGGCACCGCCCGGCAATTGGGGCTGGTCGATCGTTTCGGATCGCTCGACGAGGCGATTGCCGAAGCCGCGCGGCGCGCGAATATCGCACCCGAGGACGCCCGCATTGCCTATCTCGAGCCGGAGCCCGGTTTCCTTGGCCGGCTGTTCCGCGGCATGGCGGCCGGCGAGGAGCAACAGGTCAGCCGCGACGCCTTCGCCCGCGTCGCCCGGCAGCCCGAGGCGCTGATCGGGCGGGCGCTCGCCGACGCCCGGGCACTGCTCGCCGGCTCGGCGATCCAGGCGCGCTGCCTCGAATGCCCGGCAGTCACGCCGCTGCGGCGGGTGCAGCCGGCAGATTCGCTGTTCGGGCGGCTGCTGGCCGGGCTCTGGAGCCGGTGAAGGTCAGGCTCGCCAACCCGGACGATGCACCGGCGATCGCCTCGATCTACGCGCCTTATGTGACGGCGAGCGCGGTTTCCTTCGAGACCGAAGCGCCGGACGAGGCCGAGATGCGGGCGCGGCTCGAGGCCGGCGGCCGCCTCTATCCGTGGTTCGTCGCCGGCGACGCCGACGGGACCATCGCCGGTTTCGCTTATGCCGGCGCCTTCCGCGCCCGCCGGGCCTATCGCTTCGCGGTCGAGACCAGCGTCTATGTCGACGGCGCCCTCCAGGGGCAGGGCATCGGCCGGCGGCTCTACACCAGCCTGCTGCCCCTGCTCGAGGCGCAGGGCTTCACCCAGGCGATCGCCGCGATCACCGTCCCCAATGCGGCGAGCGTCAGGCTCCACGAAGCGTTCGGCTTCGTCCCGGCCGGCCTCTATCGCGACATCGGCTACAAGTTCGGCGAATGGCGCAGCGTCGGGCTCTGGCAGCTCGGCCTGGCGCCGCCGGCGCCGCAGCCCGACGAGCCCCGTCCATTCCCGGAGGTCCGGCTCTAACGCCGGTAGGCGGGCAACGACCAGCCGCGGACGAGCGCGGCGCCGCGTAGCGCAAAGCCGGCTATCGCCGCAACGACGCCGGAAACGCCGCTGGGCGCGCCAGCCTGGACCAGGCCGACCAGCAACGCCGCGGACAGAGCGGCGGCGATCACATAAAGCTCGCGGCGCATCAGGATCGAGGGCTCGTCGGCGAGGACGTCACGGATGATGCCGCCCAGGCAGCCGGTCAGCACCCCCATCGCGAATGCCGGAAGCGGCGCGAGGCCGAACATCAGCCCCTTGGCCGCGCCGAAAGCGGAGAAAGCGGCGAGGCCCGCCGCGTCGAACCAGAGCAATGCCCTGCCCTTCCACACGCCCGTCGGAAACAGCCAGACGGCCACGGCCGCGACCAGGCAGATCAGCAAGGTGACGTTCTCGTGGATCCAGAACACCGGCGCGCCGATGATCAGGTCGCGCACGGTGCCGCCGCCGGTGCCGGTGACCACCGCGAAAAAGACGAAGGTCACCAGGTCCTGACGCTTCTCGGCCGCGAGCAGCGCCCCGGACAAAGCGAAGACCGCGATGCCGGCGAGGTTCAGGATTTCGAGCATCGGCTCGATGACATAGGGGAGCGGCTGGGGTGTCATTCGGTCAGCGCTCTCGCTGCTCCCCCCTTCGGCGTCAGATATGGATCGGCTTGCCGGTCACCGCCATCGCTGCTTCCTTGAGCGCTTCCGAATGGGACGGGTGGGCGTGGCAGGTATAAGCGATGTCCTCGCTGGTCGCGCCGAACTCCATCGCCTGCGCCGCCTGGGCGATCATCGTCCCGGCGACCGACGCGATGATATGGACGCCGAGCACGCGGTCGGTGCGGGCGTCGGCGACGACCTTGACGAAGCCGTCGGTGTCGCGGTTGGTCTTGGCGCGGCTGTTGGCGAGCATCGGGAATTTGCCGGTCTTCACCTCATGGCCCTCGGCCTTCGCCTCCTCCTCGGTCTTTCCGACCGCGGCGATCTCCGGATAGGTGTAGACGACGCTCGGGATCACCTCGTGATTGACGATGCCGATCTGGCCGGCGAGGATTTCGGCGACCGCGATCCCCTCATCCTCCGCCTTGTGGGCGAGCATCGGCCCTGGCGTGACGTCGCCGATCGCGTAGATGCCGGCGACGCCGGTCCGGAAATCGTGGTCGACCTCGATCTGGCCCTGCTTGTTGGTCTTGATCCCGGCCTTGTCGAGGTCGAGGCCGTTGGTGTTGGGCCGCCGCCCGATCGAGACCAGGACCATGTCGGCCTCGATCGTCTCGGCATCGCCGCCTTTCGCCGGCTCGACGGTCAAGGTGACGCCTTTCTTGCCCGCGACCGCGCCGGTGACCTTGGTCGAGGTGCGGATCTCGAAGCCCTGCTTCTTGAAGATCCTGGCCGCGTCCTTGCGGACCTCGCCATCCATCCCGGGCAGGATCTGGTCGAGAAACTCGACCACCGTCACCTTGGCGCCGAGCCGCCGCCAGACCGAGCCCAGCTCGAGCCCGATCACCCCGCCGCCGATCACGACGAGATGGCCCGGAACCTTGGCCAACTCGAGCGCGCCGGTCGAATCGACGATCCGTTCCTGATCGATCTCAACGCCCTTGAGAGGAGTGACGCTCGAACCGGTGGCGATCACGTAATTCCTGGCGCGGTAGCTCTTCCCGGCGACAAGGATCGCGTCCTTGCCGGTGAATTTCGCATGACCCTTGAGCCATTCGACCTTGTTCTTCTTGAACAGGAATTCGATGCCACCGGTGAGCCCGTCGACCGCCTCCCTGCGGCCGGCATGCATCGCGTCGAGATCGAGCGAGACCTTGCCGACGTTGACCCCCCATTTGGCGAGGGTGCCGTGATTGGCCTCTTCGAACAATTCGGACGCGTGGAGCAGCGCCTTGGACGGGATGCAGCCGACATTGAGGCAGGTGCCGCCGAGCGTCTCGCGGCTCTCGACGCAGGCGGTCTTGAGGCCGAGCTGCGCCGCGCGGATCGCGGCGACATAGCCGCCCGGACCGGAGCCGATCACGATCAGGTCGAAGTCAGTATCTGCCATTCTTCTTTCCTTGTTCCCCGGCGAAGGCCGGGGTCCAGCCTGGATCCCGGCCGGCGCCGGGAAGCGGGCGATTAGAGATCAATCAAGAGCCGTGTCGGGTCTTCGAGCGCTTCCTTGATCCGGACGAGGAAGGTGACCGCCTCGCGGCCGTCGATCAGCCGGTGGTCGTAGCTGAGCGCCAGATACATCATCGGGCGGATCACCACCTGACCGTCCCGCGCCACCGGGCGCTCCTCGATCCGGTGCATGCCGAGCACCGCCGATTGCGGCGGATTGATGATCGGCGTCGACAGCAAAGAGCCGAACACGCCGCCATTGGAGATGGTGAAGGTGCCGCCCTGCATCTCTTCGAGCGTCAGCGTGCCGTCCCGCGCCCGCGCGCCGAAATCGGCGATCGTCTTCTCGATCTCGGCGAAGCCCAGCGCCTGTGCATCGCGGATGACGGGAACGACCAGTCCCTGCGGCGCCGACACCGCGACTGAAACGTCGACATAGTCGCGATAGACGATCTCCTCGCCGTCGATCGAGCCGTTGACCGCGGGCACGTCCCTTAGCGCAAGCACGGCGGCCTTGATGAAGAAGCTCATGAAGCCGAGCCGGATGCCGTGCTTCTTTTCGAACAGATCCTTGTAGCGGTTCCGTGCCTCCATCACCGCCGTCATGTCGACGTCGTTGAAGGTGGTGAGCATCGCCGCCGTATTCTGCGCTTCCTTGAGCCGGCGGGCGACGGTCTGCCGCAGCCGCGTCATCCGCACCCGCTCGTCGTGGCGTTCTCCGACGGGCGCCCGGGCCGGGGCCGGGGTTGCGGGGGCCGGCGCGGCCGGCGCCGAGGCTGCGGCCTTCTGCGCCTTGGCGACCGCCAGCACGTCGTCCTTGGTCAGCCGGCCGTCCTTGCCGGTGCCTCTGATTTTCGAAGGATCGAGATGGTGCTCGAGCACCACCCGGCGCACTGCGGGCGAGAGGGTGAGATGCGGCTCCTCCTCGTCGCCGCCGGCCGCCGCCTCGTCCCTGACTTCGATATTCTCGCCGGCGCCCTTTGGGTTGACCGGCACCGTTTCAGCCAGCGCGGGCGCGCGCCCTTCGACGCCGCCCGCGGCGTCGCTCAGGACGGGCGCGCCCGGCTCGATCCGGGCAATCACGGCGCCGACTTCGACATTGTCGCCTTCCTTGACGAGCTGATCGCCCATCACTCCGGCGGCTGGTGCATTGACCTCGACCGCGACCTTGTCGGTTTCGAGGCTCGCGACCGGCTCGTCGGCCCCGACCGCGTCGCCGGGCTGCCTGAGCCATTGGCCAAGCGTCGCCTCGGTGATCGACTCGCCCAGCGTCGGAACCTTGACATCGATCGCCATTTCAAACCTTTCAGCGAGGGTTCGGAGCCACAGCCTTGCGGTGCGGCTGGACGTTGTCGTGGCCGAGCGCTTCGGCGATCAGAGCCGCCTGCTCGGCGGCATGGCGCTTGGCAAGGCCGGTCGCCGGCGACGCGGCGGGCTCCCGCCCCGCATAGACCGGACGCTTCGGCTTGAGGCCGGCTTCGCCCAGGCGGCGCTCGATCCGCGGCTCGACATGGCTCCAATAGCCCTGATTCTTCGGCTCCTCCTGCGCCCAGACCACCTCCTCGAGCCTTGTCATGCGCTTGAGCCGGGCCAGCAACGCCTCTCCGGGGAACGGGTAGAGCTGCTCGATCCGGACGATCGACGTGTCGCGGTCGCCGCCGCCGCTCTCCGCGGCGCGGTCGCGCGCGTCGAACAGCTCGTAAGCGAGCTTGCCGGTGCACAGCACGAGCCGCCTCACCGCCCTGTCGTCGGGGGCATTGGGGTCGGACAGGATTCGCCGGAAATGGCTGTCGCCGGTGAAATCGCCGATGCTCGAGACCACCTTCTTGTGCCGCAGCAGCGACTTGGGCGTCATGATCACCAGCGGCTTGCGGAAATCGCGGTGCATCTGGCGGCGCAGGATGTGGTAATAATTCGCCGGGGTGGTGCAGTTCGCGACCTGCATATTGTCTTCGGCGCAGAGCTGGAGGAAGCGCTCGGGCCGTGCCGAGCTGTGCTCGGGCCCCTGCCCTTCATAGCCGTGCGGCAGCAGCATCACGAGCCCGCTGGCGCGCAGCCACTTGGCCTCGCCGGCGGCGATGAACTGATCGATGATCACCTGCGCGCCATTGGCGAAATCGCCGAACTGCGCCTCCCATAGGACGAGCGTCTGCGGATCGGCGAGCGACCAGCCATATTCGAAGCCGAGCACGCCGAATTCCGAGAGCGGGCTGTCGCGAACCTCGAACCGGGCTGGGCCGATTTGGGTCAGCGGAATATATTTCGTGCCCTTGTTCTGATCGACCCAGACCGCGTGGCGCTGGCTGAAGGTGCCGCGGCCGCTGTCCTGGCCCGACAGCCGGACCGGATGAGCCTCGCGCACCAGCGTGCCGAAGGCGAGCGCTTCGGCGGTTGCCCAGTCGAAGCCCTCGCCGGTCTCGAACATCTCCCGGCGGGCGTCGATCACGCGCAACAGCGTCTTGTGGACCGCGACGTCGGCAGGAACATTGGTGAGAATGGTCCCAATCTCGCGGACCAGCTCCTCGGAGCAGCCGGTGGCGACATTACGGCGTTCGGTCACCGGAGTCTGCGGCTTGCCGAGCCCGGACCATTTGCCCTCGAACCAGTCGGCCTTGTTGGGCAGATAGGAAGCGGCCGCCTCGAACTCGCCTTCGAGTAGGGTGGTGAAGGCGGCGATCTCACCGTCAACCCAGCCGGTGGCGATGACGCCTTCGCCCTCCAGCCGCTCGGCATAAAGCTGCGAGATCGGGGCGTGCTGGCGGATCTCCTTGTACATCAGCGGCTGGGTGAAGCTCGGCTCGTCGCCTTCATTGTGGCCAAACCGGCGATAGCACCACATGTCGATGACGATGTCGCGGTTGAACCGCTGGCGATATTCGATGGCCAGCTTGCAGACGAAGGTCACCGCCTCGGGGTCGTCGCCGTTGACGTGGAGGATCGGCGCCTGGACCGACTTCGCCACGTCGGACGGATAAGGCGAGGACCGGGCGAATTGCGGCGAGGTGGTGAAGCCGACCTGGTTGTTGATGATGAAGTGGATGCAGCCGCCGGTCGAGTAGCCGGGGATGCCGGAAAAGCCGAGGCACTCGTCGACGATCCCCTGCGCGGCGAACGCGGCGTCGCCGTGTAGCAGCACCGGCAGGACGAGGTCGCCTTCGATGTCGCCGCAGGCGACCTGCTGGGCGCGGGTCTTGCCGAGCACGACCGGATCGACCGCCTCGAGGTGGCTCGGATTGGGCACCAGGGTGAGGTGGACCTTGATCCCCTCGAACTCGCGGTCCGACGAGGTGCCGAGATGATATTTGACGTCGCCCGAGCCGCCGACATCCTCGGGATTGGCGGCGCCGCCGGCGAACTCGCTGAAGATCGCTCGGTAGGGCTTGCCCATGACGTTGGCGAGGACGTTGAGCCGTCCGCGATGGGACATGCCCATGACGATCGTGTTGACGCCATATTGACCGCCATATTTGATCACCGCCTCGAGCGCGGGGACCATCGATTCGCCGCCGTCGAGGCCGAAGCGCTTGGTGCCGACATATTTGCGGGCGAGAAACTTTTCCCACTGCTCGGCCTGGACGACCTTGGTCAGAATCGCCTTCTTGCCCTCGGGGGTGAAGCGGATCACGGCCTCGCGCCCCTCCATCCGCTCCTGCAGGAAACGACGCTCGTCGAGGTCGTTGATGTGCATATATTCGAGACCGACCTTGCCGCAATAATTGCGCCTCAGGATCTCGACGACCTCGCGCACCGTGCCTTTTTCAAGACCGAGCGCGCCGCCCAGCCAGACCTCCCGGTCGAGCGCGTCTCCGGCAAAGCCGTGGAATTCCGGGGTCAGATCGGCGGGCATGGGACGCTTGACGAGGCCGAGCGGATCGAGGTCGGCGGCGAGGTGGCCGCGCACCCGATAGGTGCGGATCAGCATCATCGCGCAGATCGAATCGCTGGCGGCCTGCTCGACATCGGCGCCGGTCGCCGCGGCGAGCTCGCGCGCCCCTTCGACGCCGCCTGCGGCGTCGCTCAGGACAGGCTTGGCCACGACCTTGCCGAGCGCCATCCTGGTCGGATCGAGCCCGGCATTGACTTCGTCGAGCTCGATCAGCGGCCAGTTGTCGCGCGCCCAGCTGGGGCCGGGCTCACGCACCGTCGCGCCGTCGCCGATCATATCCACTTGCCTTCGCCTTCGTTTCGCGCCGTTAGCCGATAACTCAGCCGTTCAAAAGCGCAGCGAGCGTGCTGCCAAGCTCGGATGGGCTCGGGCTGACCTTGATTCCAGCCGCCTCCATCGCCGCGATCTTGTCCTCGGCACCGCCCTTGCCGCCCGAGACGATCGCGCCGGCATGGCCCATGCGCCGTCCCGGCGGCGCTGTGCGGCCGGCGATGAAGCCGACGACGGGCTTCGACCGCCCCTTCTTCGCTTCGTCCGCGAGGAACTGCGCGGCGTCTTCCTCGGCGCTGCCGCCGATCTCGCCGATCATGATGATCGACCGCGTTTCCTCGTCGGCGAGGAACAGTTCGAGCACGTCGATGAAGTTGGTGCCGTTGACCGGATCGCCGCCGATGCCGACCGCGGTCGACTGGCCTAGGCCGACATTGGTGGTCTGGAACACCGCCTCATATGTGAGCGTGCCCGATCGGCTGACGACGCCGACCGATCCTTTCTTGAAGATGCTCCCGGGCATGATCCCGATCTTGCATTCGTCGGGGGTCAGCACGCCCGGGCAATTGGGGCCGATCAGCCGCGACTTCGAGCCCGACAGCGCGCGCTTGACCCGGACCATGTCGAGCACCGGAATGCCCTCGGTGATGCAGACGATCAACGGCACTTCGGCGTCGACCGCCTCGAGGATCGAATCGGCGGCGAAAGGCGGCGGGACATAGACCACGCTGGCCTCGGCGCCGGTCGCGGCGACCGCCTCGGCGACGGTGTCGAACACCGGCAGGCCGATATGGGTCTGGCCGCCTTTGCCCGGGGTCACCCCGCCGACCATCTTGGTCCCGTAGGTAAGCGCCTGCTGGGTATGGAAGGTGCCGGTTTCGCCGGTCATTCCCTGAGTGAGGACGCGGGTCGACCTATTGACGAGGATGCTCATGATTCAGTTTCGATCTTTGTTCAGGCGAGGCTGCTGTCGATGGCCTTGCACGCTTCGAGCAGCTCCTTCACCGCGTCGACCGAGACCTGGAAATTGGCCTTGGCCTCGTCGTTCAATTCGATCTCGACGATCTTCTCGACGCCGCCGGCGCCGATGATGCACGGCACGCCGACATAGAGATCGTCGACGCCATATTGGCCGGTGAGGTTGACCGCGCAGGGCAGCAGCCTCTTCTTGTCCTTGAGATAGGCCTCGGCCATCTCGATGCCGCTGGTCGCGGGCGCGTAATAAGCCGATCCGGTGCCGAGCAGGGCGACGATCTCGCCGCCGCCGCCGCGGGTGCGTTTGACGATCGCGTCGATCCGCTCCTTGCTCGACCAGCCCATCTTGATCAGGTCCGGGATCGGGATGCCGGCGACGGTCGAATATTCGACCACCGGGACCATCGTGTCGCCATGGCCGCCGAGCACGAAGGCGGTGACGTCCTGGACCGAGACGCCGAACTCCTCGGCGAGGAAGGTGCGGAAGCGCGCGCTGTCGAGCACGCCGGCCATGCCCACCACCATATGATGCGGCAAGCCGGAAAATTCGCGCAGCGCCCAGACCATCGCGTCCAGCGGATTGGTGATGCAGATGACGAAGGCGTCCGGGGCGTTGGCCTTGATGCCCTCGCCGACCGCCTTCATCACCTTCAAGTTGATGCCGAGCAGGTCGTCGCGGCTCATCCCCGGCTTGCGGGCGACGCCGGCGGTGACGATGATGACATCGGCGCCGCGTATGTCGGCATAATCGTTCGAGCCCTTGATGGCGCTGTCGAAGCCTTCCACCGGACCGCACTGGGACAGATCCAGCGCCTTGCCCTGCGGCACGCCTTCGATGACGTCGAACAGGACGACGTCGCCAAGCTCCTTCGACGCGGCGAGATGGGCGAGCGTCCCACCGATATTGCCGGCACCGATCAACGCGATCTTGCTACGAGCCATGGGGCCCTCCCATCCTGGGTCGCCAGAGAGAAAAAGCTGCGGGACGCAGCCGAGACGTGGCGTCCGCTTAACCGCCTCGTGCGCGAGGGGCAACAGGCGGCGCGGCGGTTTTTACGGCCGGAGGCGCGAGATCAGGGCTGCCGTTGCAGCAGGTGGCGGGCGAATTCGCGCAGGCTGCCGTCGCGGCCGGCGACGCTGTCGACCATTTCGAGGCGCCCATCGTCGCGGAGCCGCTAGACGGTGCGGCCGCGCTCGGTTTCGGCCGAGCCCCAGTCTGCGGTCAGCTCGTTGCCGCTGATCGCGCCTTCCGAGCGCGCTCTATGGTCTGACCGGCCGCGGCCGGACGCTGGCCGAGGCGATGCGGGGCTAGTCTTCGACAATATTGAGGATGTTGCCGTCGGGATCCTTGAACCAGGCAACCTTCACTCCCTCGCCAACATGGACGTCGCCCTCGAGCGCGAGGCCGGGCATGTCGTAATGTTCGAAGGTCACGCCCTTGTTCTTGAGCGCATCGACCTCGGCCTCGATGTCGTCCACCTCCCAGGTGACCGCGGTCGCCTCGTTGGTGCCGGCAAAATCGGACCGGTAAATGTTGACGACGCTGTCGCCGCTCTTGAGCACGAGCAGCTCGTCACCTTCATTGTCGACCTGTCTGAGGCCGAGCGTCCGGGTGTAGAATGAGCGCGCACGATCGAGATCGCTGACCGCGAGATTGGCAACGGCGTTGCGGGTTCCAAGCATGATATCCTCCTCGCCCTCCAATGCCGGGTGGCGCGAGGCGTTCCGCGCTTCGTCCCGGCTAGCGCGCCAACCGCCGGATCATGTCGGTCCAATGGTCGACATCGTTCTCGAGCGCGCGGACGGGCAGCCGCTCGTCGCGGCCATGGGCGCGCTCGTCCACCGGCGTGACCGACCAGGAGCCGTCGACCCCGTAGACCGGGACGCCGCGCGCGCGGAAATAGAGGCCGTCGGTGGCGCCGGTGCTCATGTCGGGGACGACCGCCGCGCCGGGATGGCGGGCGCGGACCGCTTCGGTATAGGCGCCGACCACGTCCGGGCGGAGCGGCGAGGCGTCGGTCGGGCGGGCGATATCGACCGGCTCGACCGTGACATGGTCGGGCTCGCCGAGCTGGCGGAGCGCCGCGAGCACCGTCGCCGGGTCGACCCCCGGGAAGATCCGGCAATTGACCGTCGCCCGGGCGAGCTGCGGCAGCGCATTGTCGGCATGGCCGCCTTCGAGCCGGGTGGCGACGCAGCGGGTGCGGGTCAGCCCGACCTCGGTCGGCGTCGCCTCGATCGCGTCGGCCGCCGCGCCGTCATTCTCGTTGGCGAGCCAGGCCCGGATCGCGGTGGCGAGCGCCGGCTCGGCCGATTCCGCGCGGTGGGTGAAATAGGCCCGGGTGGTCTCGTTGAGCATCGGCGTGAAGCGATGGGCTTCGACCCGGGCAAGGGTGTGCGAAAGCGCGTAGATCGCATTGTCGGGCCGCGGCCGCGAGCTGTGGCCGCCCGGATTGGTCGCGGTCAGGATATAGCTCTGATAGGTCTTCTCGGCGGTCTGGATGCCGAAGCCGAGCAGATTGCCGTTGGCGAGGAAGACGCCGCCGCCGGCATCGCCGTTGAGCGCGAAATCGATCGTCGAGGTGTCGAGCCACTGGTTGGCGGCAAGCTCGGCGCCATTGCCGCTATTCTCCTCGTCGCCGGTGAACAGGACGATGATGTCGCGGTTCGGGCGGAAGCCTTCGGCGCGCAGCCGCAGCATGGCGGTGGTGATCGCGGTCACCCCCTGCTTGTCGTCGAGCGTGCCGCGTCCGTAGAAATAGCCGTCGGCCTCGCCGAGCTCGAACGGCTCGCGCGACCAATCCTCGCGGCGCGCCTCGACCACGTCCATATGCGCCATCAGCAGCATCGCCTTGCGGCCCGAGGGCCGCGCCGCCGGCCAGCGCACGATCAGGGCGGCGGTATCGTCATCGGGACGCTCGGCGCGATAGGGCTGGACCGTGATGTCGGTGAAGCCGCCGGCGCGGAACTGCTCCTGGAGGTAAGTCGCAAGCTCCGGCACCCGGCCGCGGCCGCCGACGGTCGGAATGCTGATCGCCCGCCCATAGATTTCGCGTGCCTTGGCATACCATTGGTTCGACGCCTGCGAAGGCGTCTGGGCCGACGCGGTCGACGCGAGCAGCAGGGCGGAGGCGAAAAGGGCAAGGTGCATCAGGGAAAACTCCTTCGGGGCGGATAGAATTAGGCGGAATAGGTGAGCGGGTTCAAGCGGCGTGGCCGTGGCCGAGCGCGAGATACGCCTCGCTCCGCATCTCGATCAGGCGCGAGGCGGTGCGCTCGAACTCGAACGCGCCGTCGCCGGCGACATAGAGCGCCTCGGGAGTTGCGTCGGCGGCGGCGAGCAATTTGACCTTATGCTCGTAGAGCGCGTCGATCAGGGTGACGAAGCGCGCCGCCTCGTTGCGATTCTCGGGCCCCATTTTCGGCACGCCGACCAGCATCACGGTGTGGAAATGGCGGGCGATGGTCAGATAGTCCGGCGCACCACGAGCCTCGCCGCAAAGCCGCTTGAACGAGAACACCGCGACTCCCTTGAGGCTCTTGGGGACATGGAGGCTGCGCCCGCCAGGCAGCGCCAGCTCCTCGGTCGGGACGTGGGCGCTGTCCTCGGGCGGATAATCGGTCATGCGGAAAAAGGCCTCGCGCAGCGCCGCGGTCGCTGCGGGGCCGTTGGGCACATACCAGGTCGGCATCCCGCCGAGCCGTTCGAGCCGGTAATCGGTCGGCCCGTTCAAGGAGACGATTTCGAGCTGGCGCTCGACCAGGTCGATGAACGGCAGGAACAATTCGCGGTTGAGCCCGCCTTTGTAGAGGTCGGACGGCGGCCGGTTCGAAGTGGTGATCACGGTCACCCCGGCCTCGAGCAATTGCGCGAACAGCCGTGACAGGATCATCGCGTCGGCGCTGTTGTTGATCACCATCTCGTCGAACGCGAGCAGCTTCGTCTCGGCGGCGATCGCCCTGGCGACCGGCGGGATCGGATCGCCGGCCTCCCTGGTCCGCTCGGCGCGCAGCCGTTCGTGCACTTCGAGCATGAATTCGTGGAAATGGACGCGGCGCTTGGACTGATGGTCGATGGTGGCGAAGGCGAGGTCCATCAGCATCGATTTCCCGCGCCCCACGCCGCCCCAGAGATAAACGCCGGCCGGCGCCGGCTCACGCTTCCCGAGCCGCCAGATCAGGCTACCCTTGCGCGGCAGAGCGGCGAGCTGGGTGGCAAGGCGATCGAGCGTGGCGACGGCGCGGGCCTGGTCGGCATCGTCGCGCAGCTCACCGGCCGCGACCAGCGTCCGGTAGCGATCGGCGACCGCAGTCATGGCGCACGCGCGCCTTTGCGCAACGCGCCGGAGAAAATGGCGACGAGCGTGCCGTCCTGCACCAGCCGGCCGTTGAAGAAGGCGAGGCGCTTGGTCTCGCGCAGCAGCTCGACCTCGGCATCAAGCGGGACGCCGATCGCCCCCGGGCTCAGAAAGCGGACGTTGCAATCGAGCGTCACGGCATAGGCCACCTCCGCCCCCGCGAGTCGGCCGCCGGCGAAAAAAGCCATGTCGATGAAGGTCAGGAGCGCGCCGCCATGGATGATGTCGCCGAGATTGGCGTGACGCAGCCCGGGAAACATCCGGCAGATCGCGCGGCCGGGCCCGTCCTCGCGCACCAGCAACTTGCCGAGCACCGCGTTGAACCGCCCCTCGTACGAGGAAAGATCCCAGGTCCACCAGCCGGGATGCTCTGGGTCAGGTTCGTGACGGATTGCGGGATGGACGTCCAACTATCCCCCCTCCCGCTTGCGGGAGGGGCGGGGGGTGGGAACATTCGAAGTCGGTAGCACGGCGTCCTTCAGGCCCACCCCTTAACCCCCTCCCGCAAGCGGGAGGGGAGAATTCAGACCGCGCGCTCGGCGATCATCTTCTTGGTCTCGGCGATCGCCTTGGCCGGGTTGAGGCCTTTGGGGCAGACGTTCGCGCAATTCATGATGGTGTGGCAGCGATAGAGGCGGAACGGATCCTCGAGCTGGTCGAGGCGCTCGCCGGTATATTCGTCGCGGCTGTCGGCGAGCCAGCGATAGGCCTGGAGCAGGATCGCGGGGCCGAGGAAGCGATCGGAATTCCACCAATAGCTCGGGCACGAGGTCGAGCAGCAGGCGCACAGGATGCACTCGTAAAGGCCGTCGAGCTTGGCGCGATCGTCGGGCGACTGGAGCCGCTCCTTGCCCGAAGGATCGGGTGTCTTGGTCTTCAGCCAGGCTCGATCGCAGCATATTGGGCGTAGAAATGGGTGAAATCGGGAACGAGATCCTTGATCACGTCCATATGCGGCAGCGGGGTGATCCTGATCTCGCCTTTGAGGTCCTCGATCGCGGTGGTGCAGGCGAGGCCGTTCTTGCCGTCCATGTTCATCGAACAGGAGCCGCAAATGCCTTCACGGCACGAGCGGCGGAAGGTCAGGCTCGGATCCTGCTCGCTCTTGATCTTGATCAGGGCGTCGAGGACCATCGGCCCGCAGCTGTCGAGATCGACCTCGAACGTATCGTAGCGGGGATTCGCGCCGGCGTCGGGATCGTAGCGGTAGATCTTGAACCGGCGGGTCCGACGCGCGCCGTCCGGAGCGCCATAGGCCTTGCCCTTTTTGACCGTGCTGTTCCTGGGCAGGAAAAATTCAGCCATCTTTTCTCCCCTTGGCGCTCCGGATAGCGACTTGGGCCGGCCTACTCAACGGCCATGATCCTGTCTCCGTTGAGCGGTGCGACCCCGTGTGAACACAGACCCTAAGCGGGACGGCGCTCGAGCAGTTCGGCCGCGATCGAATAGGTGCGGGCATTGTCGACGTCGATCGCATGAGCGCCGTCGGCCAGCACCAGCGCTGAGGCGCGGACGCCGAAGCGCGCGCCGAGCCGCCGCATCGCCCCGTCGATCGAGACGATCCCGTAGCGCATCACGATCAGGTTCATGATCCCGAAGGCGCGCGCGATCCGCATCGGATTCTTGAAAAACTGCCCGCCGCTGCGGAATGCCTCGGCCAGGACCAGGCCGCGCTGGGACAGGCCGTAAAGGTTGCAGTTGGAAAAATTGCCGTCGCGGAACTTATAGAAGTTGCGCTGTCCCGCCGGATGGGCGGCGAGCACGTCCTCCTTGCGGGCGAGCGCGACCACGGTGTCGTCACCGGCGATCAGGCGGTCCGCAACCTGCCGCACCGCGGCGGGGGTCAGGAGGACATTGTCCGCCGTAGTCACGACGACCGGACCGGTGGTGCCTTCTGCCGCGAGGTAGACGCTGTCGGTGATGTTCGCGGCGGCGGGGACGAATTGGACCGGCAGCCCCGAGGCCTCGGCGATCGCGCGCAGCCCCTCCTCCGCTCCCGCCTCGACCGAGATCCGCACGCTCTCGATGCCGACGACCGCGGCCAGCGCAGTCAGCACATGGGTCAGCAGCGGCTTGCCGCCGATCGGCACCAGGCATTTGTGGCTGACCCCGGCCGCGGCCGCGAGCGGATCGAGCTGGCCGTCGCGCTGCGCGGCAAGGACGATGACCGCGAAGCGCGCTTCAGCCGGCACGGGCGAACAGCCCCTGCCGCCGCATGCTCTCGGACAGGATCGTCTCGATCAGCTCGGAATGACTGAATCCCGCAGCGGCCGCCGCCTTCGCCATCACTTTCTCGGACCACAAATTGCAGTTGAGGTTGATCTCGAGGAAATTGACCTCGCCTTGGTCGCGGTTGAACCGGAACTCGATCCGGCCATAGTCGAACGGTCGGAATTCGCGCGCGATCTTCGCCGCATGTTCCGCGATCACCGGCCCCCATTCCGGATCGTCGAACTGCTTGAGCGACGATTTCTCGTTGTTGGTGACGAGGTCGCGTTTCTCATAATAGGTCCAGAGCCGCTGGGTATCCTCGCGTTCGTAGATCAGCATCGGCAGCATCACCGGCTGATCGATCGTGATGAAGGCGACCTGCACGTCATAGCCGTCGAGATAGGGCTCGACGATCGCGTCATGGCCCTGCTCGTGGATGCCGGCGACGGCGTTGACCACGCCGGACCAGTCATGCGCGTCCGAAATGCCCCACGAAGCCGAGGACGCATTGGGCTTGATCACCCAGCGGTCGCCGGGCGGGCAATCGGCCTGCTCGACCGGCGCGCCGCGCCGAAAGAAACCCCAGGGGGCGGTCGGCACGCCGGCGCGGGCGGACACGACTTTCGAGAGATGCTTGTCGTCGCCGAGCCCACGCACGATCGGTCCACCGCCGATATAGGGGATGCGATGCATGTTGCAGAGCAAAGGAAGCAGCATCTCCGAATTGACGAAGCCGCCCCGATTCAGCAGCGGGAAGACGAAATCGACCGCCGGACGCTGAAACAGCAGGTCGTAACGGTCGGCCAGCGTCAGGTTGAGCCCCATCCCTTCGAGCGCGGTGCGGACCTCGTGATGATAGATGGCGTGATTGCCGTCCTCCGGGTGCATGCCGCCGCCCCAAAGCGCGTGCTTGGCGATGAACAGAATCTGCAGCCGCCGCTTCGCCTCATCCGGGATGGGGCGCGGCTCCAGCGCGCTGCCGCCATCGAGGGGGCGCTTGAACTCCAAGATACTCACCGAATTTACGCTCCTGTGCCGGGCTCGCGGACAGGGCGCTCGTTAGTGGCGAAGAGGGGAAGAGTCCAACGGGGATCGCCAATGCGCCTCGTCGAAGCGATGTCCGGACTCGGTCCCGATCCTAGCCGGCAGCGGGCTGCGGCGGCGCCTCCGAGCCCGCACCCCAATTGAGGTTGCGGGTCACGTACATCACTGCCGCCAGGGCCGCGAACAGCATCAGCGATCCGATCAGCAGCGAATAGGCTTCGAGGCTGAGCAGGATATAGAGCAAGGCGTAGAGCGCGGCGAGAAGGCCGAAGATGAAGCCGGCGCGCCGCCAGCTCTTCAGCACCGCCGCCGAATAAGCGGTGGTGAGGCCGGTGATCGCCGCCGAGGCCGCGACATAGGCTGCCGCGAAGCCGATCACCTCGGCGAACGCCAGCAGCATCACGAAGAACAGGACCAGACCCGCCCCGACCAGCAGATATTCGACCCCCGACACGCGGACTCCTCCGATCACGTCGAACATCAGGAAGGTGAGGAAGGTGAAGCCGATGAACAGGAAGCCATATTTGGTCGCCCGGTTGACCCGCGAATAGAGGTCGACGGGCTGCACCAGGCCGATCTGCGCGACCTGGGCCCCGCCGGGTGCGACCACCGGCGCGGTCTGGAGACCATAAGGATCGTCGACCGTCCGGGTCGGCTCGAGCGCGGTCGCCTGGCCCTCGGTTTCATCGGTCGAGACCAAAGATTGGCCGAGCGCGAGATTGCCGACCCGATAGACGGCTTCGAAACCGTCGTCGCCGATCCGCCGCCGGTCGGGCAGGAAGCTGCCCTGGAAGCTCGGATGCGGCCAGGGCGAACGCAATCGCCAGCGCGTGTCGCCCGCCCGCGGCGCGAGGCCGAGCGAGCGGTTGCCGCGAAACGCGAACGCATAATCGACGATCAGCGGCCGGCCGGAGAGCGATGCGGCGTCGATCCAGGCGAAGAAACCGCGGCCACCACCGCCCCCCGGGTGAAGCCGCAACGCTTCGCCGCCGAGACTGACCCGCGGATTGGGCCCGAGCCCGCGCGGATCGGACAGGCCGAAGCGAAGCTCGGCGCGGGTGAGGTCCATATCCGCGGGCGCGACTCCGAAGCGGGCAAGATCGGCGGGCAGTGCGAAGCGCGCCCGGCCCTCGACCTGCGCGTCATAGACCACGGCCCGATAGATCGATCGCTGGCGCGCCTGCGGCCGGATCTCGGTGGCAAGGTCGGCCTGCTCGGGAGACAGGGTCAGCTCGCGCCAGACCTCCCGGGTCCGCGTGACCTGCTGGTTCCCCTCGGTCACCGTCTCGGTGGTGGTCGAGCGATAGGGGATGACCAACAGCGGCCCCGAGAGCACCTGCGGTCCGCCCCAGCCCTCGGCGATGCTGGCCTGGGCATATTCGAACTGCTGCTGGCGGTCGTAGACCAAAAGCCAGACGGTGAAGAGGGGGAAGGAGAGCAGGAAGCCGATGAAGATGGCCATGCCGAGCTTGAAACCCGGCGAGCGGTCCGACAGCGCGCTCATAGTACGACTCTCCCTAATCACTCAGTTCGTCGTACTTGATGCACGGTTCGTCGTCAAGTGGCGGTTTGCGAATGGCTCAGTCGTCGCCGATGACGACGGTCGAAATGTCGAGATGCTCGAGCGCGGTGAGATAATCGGCGAGACTGATCAGATCGAGGCAGGGCCGCGCGCCCGGGGCAAGGGGGACGCCTGCCGCCAACCGCCGGCCGAGCAGGATCGCGGGGATGCAGGGGACATGCGGGCCGTGGCCCTGGCGCGCGATCAGGTAGAAGCGGACCGTCCTGGCCGCCCCTTCGTGGTCGAGGCCCTTGATGATCAGGTGCAGCGCGCTGCGGCCGGTGCCGAGCGGATTGAACAACCGCGAGGCGCGCAGCAGCGCCGGCGCGATCCGGCTCAGCCGCGGCATCAGCCTCAGGCGCACCAGCCAGCTCATCGCCCAAGTGCCGAGATGGAGCAGCTTGACCTCGTGACCGGCGCAGAAGCGGACCGTCCCGAGCCCCGGATAGCGCGGCGGAAACAGGTCGACGTCGACAATGTCGGCATTGCCGAACAGCCGCCGGCCGAGCTCGGGATAGGTCTCGGCGTGAAGATCCTGCCAGCCATAAGCCTTGGCCCAGCGCCCGCCCCGCCAAATGAGGAACGGCTTGCCGACATAGGACAGCACACCGGCCGCGGTCGCCAGCCCGCGGCTGCCCTGCTCGGCGGTGCTGATCCCATAGTCGAGCGAGTCGAGCCGCGCGAACCCGCCGCAATAGCGATCGACGATCGCGGCGGTCAGGCACGGCACCGAGCTGGCGCCGGCGATTACCGCCACGCCGGCGGCGCGGGCCTCCTCGTCTAGCGCGCCGATTCCGGCAACGAACGCCCGCCCGTCGGACAGGTCGAGATAGTGGGTTCCGGTCGCGATGCAGGCCTGGGCGACGCGATAGTCCTGGTCCTGAAACGGCCCGACGCTGTGGATGACCAGATCGGGCCGCACGGCCTCCAGCGTGCCCGCGAGGTCGCCATGAACGTCGACAGCGACCGGTTCGGCAGGATGGGCCGCATCGAGTCCGGCGACGAAGGCCTCGGCCTTGGCCCGCGACCGGCCGCCGATCAGCAGCCGGACGTTGACGTCGGTCGCCAGTCGGCGCGCGATGGTCGAGCCGAAATTGCCGTAGCCGCCGAGGATCAGGATGCGAGCGGTCACCTGGTGTCGGACGCTAGCGTGCCGGCGATGCGGCGAGCGTCGATTCGATCGCCGGGCGGCCGATCGGCTGGGTCGCGGTCGGTGGCACCCGGCGCTCGATCGCGCTCAGCCAGCGCGACGTCTCGCCGCCAAGGTAGAATTGCGGCTGCGATGGCATGACCCGCGACTGCGCCTCCCACTCGCCGACCAAAGTCCGTGCCTCGGTAAAGGCGGCGACGAGCGACTGGGGACGGCGCAGCGCATGATTGATCATCGCGTCGCCGAAATAGGTCCAGTCGTTCTGCGCGACGCAGCCGAACGACGTGCGGTCGTGCGACGCCGCGGTGATGATCGCGCTGCCGGCCGATCGCAGCCGCGGCACGAACACCCCGGAATAGCAGGCGCTGAGGATCAGCAGGCGGTTGGCGAGGCCGAGCTGGTCCAGCATCGCGTGCAGGCGGTTGGGGGAAACGAAGCCGAAGCCGCTGTCGCCGTCATTATAATAGAGCCCCATCGGCGAGCCGTGGCTGGTGGTATAGAGCACCAGCACGTCCTCTCTCTTGTCCATCAGCTCGGCGACGCGGGCGAGCGCGATGGCCAGCGTCGCCGGCGAGCCGCGGGGAAGCGTGCTCGGCGCGGCGCCGTCGGAGCCGGCGAGGACGATGGTCTTGCCGACCGCCCCGTAGCGCCGCTGCAACACCGCCCCGGCGGCGCGGGCCTCGCGCCCGAACACCGGGTCGCTATCGAGCGCGATCGAGACGACATAAGCGTCGACCGTGCCGGCGCGCTGCGGGGTCAGCGCGCGCAACGCCCGATCGAGCTTGCGATGCTCGTCGAGCTCGGCGGCGGGCGCGCGGTCGCGCTCGATCTGAGTCCCGGCATCGGCACGGCGCGCCACGTCCAGCGGCGAGCCGCTGGCAAGCTCGATCGACCGGGCGGTGTGGCGGGGCGGCTGATAGGCCTGGGGAGTCGCAGCGACGGCACAGAGAATGAGCGCCAGCGCTGCGATCGTCCTCATCCGCGTCCGCATCCCTGTCCCCCCGAATTCGGTGACAGTGCACTAAACACTATCCGCCCCGGGGCGCAGTCCAAAGCCGGAACCATCGTGTAATTAGTGCACTGTCACCGAATTCGGGCCGGGCCTCAGTAAACCCGTGCCTTGGGCTTGATATAGTCGATGTCGTCGGTGAGCGTATATTCGTGGACCGGCCGATAATCGATCCGGACCCCGTCGCCGCTGCCGCCCCAGCCGTCGAACCAGGCAATGGTGTGCTTCATCCATTCCTTGTCGTTGCGCTCGGGATAATCCTCATGCGCATGGGCGCCGCGGCTTTCCTTGCGATTGACCGCGCCGGCGATGGTGACGCTGGCCTGGGCGATCAGATTGTCGAGCTCGAGCGTCTCGACCAGGTCGGTGTTCCAGATCAGGCTGCGGTCGGTGACGTGGAGGTCGGCCATTCGCTGATAGGTGCGGCCAAGCTTCTCGACGCCTTCACGCAACAATTCGTCATTGCGGAACACCGCGCAATGCGCCTGCATCGTCCGCTGCATCTCGACCCGGACCTCGGCGGTCGGCGAGCCGCCGCCGGCGAAGCGGAACTTGTCGAGCCGGGCGAGCGCCAGATCCGAGCCGTCTTTCGGCAAGGCCGGCTGCGCGGTGCCCGGCTTGATCGTCTCGGCGAGCCGCAGCCCGGTGGCCCGGCCGAACACGACGAGGTCGATCAGGCTGTTCGAGCCCAATCGATTGGCGCCGTGGACCGAGACGCAGGCGGCCTCGCCGACCGCGAACAGGCCGGGGACGACGCTGTCGGGATTGCCGTCCTTGAGGGTGACGACCTCACCGTGAAAATTGGTCGGGATGCCGCCCATATTATAGTGGACTGTCGGCGTCACCGGCAGCGGCTGGCGGGTCAGATCGACGCCGGCGAACACCTTGCCCGATTCGGTGATGCCCGGGAGCCGCTCGGCGAGGATCCCGGCGTCGATATGGTCGAGGTGAAGGTAGATATGGTCCTTGTGCGGGCCGACGCCGCGGCCTTCGCGAATCTCCAGCGCCATCGAGCGGGAGACGACGTCGCGCGAGGCGAGATCCTTGGCGCTCGGCGCGTAGCGCTCCATGAAGCGCTCGCCTTCGCTATTGGTGAGATAGCCGCCTTCGCCGCGCGCGCCCTCGGTGATCAACACGCCGGCGCCGTAAATGCCGGTCGGGTGGAACTGGACGAACTCGCAATCCTGCAACGGCAGCCCGGCGCGCAGCACCATGCCGCCGCCATCGCCGGTGCAGGTGTGCGCCGAAGTCGCGGTGAAATAGGCGCGGCCATAGCCGCCGGTCGCGAGCACTACGGCATGGGTGCGGAACCGGTGGATGCTGCCATCGTCCATGCAGAGCGCGATGACGCCGCGGCAGGCGCCGTCCTCCATGATCAGGTCGAGCGCGAAATATTCGATGAAGAAATCGGCGTCGTAGCGCAGGCTCTGCTGGTAGAGCGCGTGGAGCATGGCGTGGCCGGTGCGGTCGGCGGCGGCGCAGGTGCGCTGTGCCGGCGGGCCTTCGCCCATATTCTGCATCATGCCGCCGAACGCGCGCTGGTAGATGCGGCCGTCATTGGTGCGGCTGAACGGCACCCCGAAATGTTCGAGCTCATAGACCGCGGCCGGCGCCTCGCGCACCATATATTCGATCGCATCCTGGTCGCCGAGCCAGTCGGAGCCCTTGACCGTGTCGTACATGTGCCAGGTCCAATGGTCCGGGCCCATATTGCCGAGGCTGGCCGAGATGCCGCCCTGCGCCGCGACGGTGTGGCTGCGGGTCGGGAATACCTTGGTGATGCAGGCGGTCTTGAGGCCCGCCGCGGCCGCGCCCATCGTCGCGCGCAGCCCCGAACCGCCGGCGCCGACGACGACCACGTCATAGACATGGTCGATGATCTTATAGGCCTCGGCCATTATGCCGCGCTCCCCACCGAGAAGGCGATCTTGAGCACGCTGAAGGCGGCGAAGCCGCCGCCGAGCCAGCAGGCGAAGGTGAGCGCCATCAGCCAGAAGGCGCGCCAGCCCTCGTCATGGGCATAGTCGTCGATCACTTCACGCAACCCGTGCTTGGCGTGCCAGAAAACGGTGCCGAGCAGTAGCAGCATCGGCACCGCGGACAGCGGCTGGCGCAGCCATTCGGCCACGGTGACCTGGCTGAGATCGGGCAGCCGCAGCAAAGAGGCGATCAGCCAGACCGAGAGGCCGAGCAGGGCCACCGAATTGACCCGCATCGCCCACCAATCCTCACCGCCATGATGGGCGGACCCGAGCCCCCTGACCCGGCCGAGCGGAGTCTCCATCATGCGCCCCTCCCGAACAGCAGATAGACCCAGAAACCGGCGGTCAGGACCAACGCGCCGAGCGTGGTCGCGAGCGACCAGCCTTTGTTGGTCTTGAGCTCGAAGCCGGCGCCGATGTCCATGACGAGGTGGCGGACGCCTGACAAGGCATGCTGGAAGAAGGCCCAGGTCAGGCCGATCGCGAACACCAGTCCGATCCGGCCCCGGGCCCAGCCCATGAAGGTCGTATAGGACTCGGCGCTGCCCGCGGCGGCGGCCAGCCACCAGATCAGCACCGCCCCGCCGACCAATGCGAGGCCGGCGCCGGTGATCCGGTGGAGGATCGAGACCAGCATGTGCGGACCCCATTTCCAGATGGTGAGATGGGGCGACATCGGCCGCGACGGATTTCGATGCATGAAGCGAGCGCTCCCCTATCGTGCTCGACCCGCTTTTAGGCGGAATGCCGCCCGTTGCAACCCGCCGAAACCGCCCCGCGCGCGGCCAAACACTAACGCCATCTTAACCAATTACGTCTTAGTCCGGAGGCGAAGAGCGCGCGAAGGGACAAGGTCGAAATGTTTGAGATACCGGGGCGGCATGACGAGGTCAGGCTCGAGGGCCGGATCGAATTTTTCGATCCCGAAGGCACGCTGGAGGGCGATTGTCGCGAGATCTGGTCGCTGATCGAGGCCGACAAGCGCGACGTCGCGCGCCAGTTCTGGATCGAATATCAGCGCTCGCCCGCAATCCCCGAGCCGCTCGACGAAGCCAAGATCGAGGAACTGACCGACCGCATCGTTCCCTATATCGAGGCCAAATATAACGCGTTGCGCAGCGGCGCGTGGGTCGAGATGATCGGCGTCTATGTCGCCACCGGGGCGACCGCCGGAATTCCGCTGACCACGCTCTACGCCGGCATCGCTTCGGCCGCGGCAACCGCCCAGCGTATCGTCACCGGCAAGATTTTCGGCGATTTCGATCGCTGCACCCGACTCGCCACCGCTTTCACCCGCTCGACCTTGCTCGAAGTCGACATCTACGCCGCTCATTTCGACCGGCTGTGCGCGATCGCCGAGCGCGAGCGGCGCAGCGCCCAGGGCGCCGAGTTCAACAAGGAGATCGTCAGCGTCGTCGAGCGCGCCGCGAGCGGCAGCCGCAAGGTCCGCGCCCAGGCGGCCGACGCCACCAGGGCCACCCGCGGCATGCTCGGCAAGACCAGCGAGGTCGCCGCCGCGGCCGAGCAGTCCGCGGTCGCGATGCGCGAGGCGGCACAGACCGCGGCCGGCCTGATCATGGCGATCGAGGAGGCGCGCAACGAGGTCGAGGTCGCCGCCGGGGTCGCGACCCGCGCCGGCGAGCAGGCCGGCAAGGCGGTCGACGTCAGCAAGGCCTTGTCGGGCCATGTCGAGGCGATCGAATCGATCCTGAGCCTGATCCGCGACATTGCCGGCCAGACCAATCTGCTCGCGCTCAACGCCACGATCGAGGCGGCGCGCGCCGGCGACGCCGGCCGCGGCTTCGCGGTGGTCGCACAGGAAGTGAAGAGCCTCGCCAACCAGACCGCCCGGGCGACCGACGACATCGCCGCCAAGGTCGCCGCGATCCAGTCGGCGACGCGGCAGACGGTCGAGGCCAATGATTCGATTCAGGCCACTGTCGAGGAGGTCCAGACCAGCGCCGACCGCATCCGCCACGCGATGGAGATGCAGGCGCAGACGGTGACGATGATCACCGCGGCGGTCGACGAGACTGCGCTCGCCGCCGATTCGATGTCGTCGACGATCGCCGCGATCCGCGCCGACACCGAGAATGTCGCGAGCGAGATCGACGAGGTCGAGAAGGATTTCAGCGAGATCGACGAGCAGATGGCCCGGTTCAAGGCGACCGCGAGCAAATTCGTCCAGACCTTCGCCGCCTGATCGCTCTTCCCTGAATGCGCCCGCGCCTCTAATCGGCGCGGCATGACCCAGAGCCTCAACATCCTCGTCACCGGCGCCAGCCGGGGCATCGGCGCGTCGATCGTCAAGGCGCTCGCCGGCCACCGCGTCGTCGGCCACAGCTCGGCGGGCGGCGACGGCCATCAGCGGATTGGAGATGCCCCGGATCGCCAAGGAACGTCCGGGGGACGTTCCGACCCGCTGATCGCCGCCGATCTCGCCGACCCGCAGGGTGCGACCGCCTTGTGGTGGGAAGCGATGAGCGCGCTCGACGGCCGGATCGACGTGCTCGTCAACAATGCCGGAATCTTCGAGGCCGCGCCGATCGCGTCGAGCGATGCCGAATGGGAGGCGAACTGGGAGCGGACCCTGCGGGTCGACCTGCGTGCCGCTGCCGACCTCTGCCGGCTTGCGGTGCTGCATTTCAAGGAGCGCGGCGGCGGACGGATCGTCAATGTCGCGAGCCGCGCCGCCTATCGCGGCGACAGCCCCGATCACTGGCATTATGCCGCCGCCAAGGCCGGCATGGTCGGAATGACCAAATCGATCGCCCGCGCTTATGCCGGCGAGGGGATTTACGCTTACACCGTCTGCCCCGGCTTCACCGCGAGCGAAATGGTTGACGACTATCTCGCCAGCCGCGGCGGCGTCGGCCTGCTCGCCGACATTCCGCTCGGCCGGCCGGCGGCGACGGCGGAGATCGCCGAGATCGTGCGCTGGCTGGCGATCGACGCGCCGGCGTCGGCGACCGGTGCGGTGATCGACGCCAACGGGGCGAGCTTTGTCCGGTGACGCCGCGGCGACGTGGCGGGTGTCGCTGCCCTGCACCCGAGCCGAAGCCGAGGCGCTGAAGGACGATATCGGCCAGTTCGCCGGGCTCGATGCGCCGCCGGTGCTGATGACCAGCGAAACCGAGGGCGACCGATGGCGGCTCGATGCCTATTTCGACACTGAGCCGGGACTGGACGACCTCGCGTTGCTCACGTCCCTGGCGCCGAGCGCGGGCGGCGCTGAACCGACGGTCGAGCGGCTTGGCGACCAGGACTGGGTCAGCCTCAGCCAGCAGGGGCTGGAGCCGATCCGCGCCGGCCGCTTCTTCGTCCACACCCCGGCGCATCGCAAAGCGGTGCCACCGGACGCGGTGACGCTCGAAATCGATGCCGGCCGCGCGTTCGGCACCGGGCAGCATGAGACCACGACGGGCTGCCTGCTTGCACTCGATCGGCTCAGGACGAACGGCGCCGCCGTCGCCAATTTCGCCGATATCGGCACCGGCACCGGCCTGCTCGCCTTCGCCGCGCTGCGGCTCTGGCCCGCGGCGGCGGGGATCGCCTCCGACATCGACCCGATCGCGGTCGCGGTCGCGGCGGAGAATGGAGCGATCAACCGGGTACCGACCGGACGCGGGCGGGGCCGGATCGAACTGGTGACGGCGCCCGGGCTCGACCATCTCCGGCTGCGGGCACGCGCACCTTATGACCTGATCATCGCCAACATCCTCGCCAGCCCGTTGATCGACCTTGCGCCGGCGATCGGCGCGGCCCTGGCGCCGGGCGGCAGGCTGATCCTGGCCGGGCTGCTCGACCGCCAGGCCACAGCGGTGGCCGCCGCTTATCGCCGCCAGCGCCTGATGCCCTGGTTCAGCGTCACCCGCGGCGATTGGCCGACGCTGGTGATGCGCAAGCGCCGGCTGGCGCCCTCTCGGAAGCGCCGTTAGAGCGGCGAGCCCGATTTCGGAATAGGGCTCGCCGCTCTGAGTTTTTTGATGTCGCATCGTTGGTACCGAAATAAACTGGCCGCCATGCCCCCGGCATGGCTGCGGATTGCCGGGGACAATCCGCACCGGTTTATGGTTCCCACTTTTCGGTACGATGCTCTAAGCTCGCTCGATGCAGCGGTCGATCAGGCGGTTGGTCCTCACCACGGCGTTCGGCGCTTTCGCCTTGTCGGCGCAGGCGGCGTCGGACGCGACGCGGCGCCAGCCGCAGCTTCCCGACCGTTCCTGCCTCGATCCGATCGCGACCGGGCAGGCGCAGCGCCAGGCCGATCCCGTGCTGGTGGAAGGCCTCGGCTATGCCGGGCTCGAGCCCGACAGCGACCAGGTCGAGGCGCGCGCCTGGTTCGCGCAAGGGGTCAGGCTGGTCTGGGCGTTCGACGAGGCCGAGGCGATCCGCGCCTTCCAGCAGGCGCAACGACTCGATCCCAACTGCGCCCTGTGCTTCTTCGGCGAAGCCTGGGCGCGCGGGCCGACGATCAATCTCCAGCCGCGGACCGAGGAGCTCGTCGCGGCGCGCGGCGCGGCGCGGCGTGCCCTCGCGCTTTCACAGCAGCTTGGCGACCGCGACCGCCTCCTGGTCCAGGCCATGGCGCTGCGCACCCGTGACGGCGCGGCGTTCAACAATCGCGGCTATGCCGCCTTCATGGCGCGCGCCGCGCGCCGCATGCCGCAGGACGATACGATCGCGGTGATGGCGGCCGACGCGCGGATGGTCCTGTCCCCAAACATCCGCCCCGGATCGTTCGCCCAGCAGCTGCTCGAGCGGGTGCTGGCGCGCAATCCGGGCCATGGCGGCGCGATCCATTTCTACATTCACCTAACCGACTGGATCGACCGCCAGGCGCTCGCCGTCCCTTATGCCGAGCGGCTCGGGCGAATCGCCCCGGCGGCGAGCCACCTCGTCCATATGCCCTCTCACAGCTTTTACGGGGTCGGCCGCTACCGCGACGCCGCCGCGGTCAACGTCGCGGCGATCGCCGCCGACAGCGCCTATGAGCGGCGCGTGCGCCCGCCGCGATCCGACTACCGCACCGCGCTGCGCGCCCACGACATGCATTTCGCGATGAACAGCGCGCTCGTCCGCGGCGACGCCGTCACGGCGCGCATCGTGGCCGCCCAATATCGCGCCGAATATCTGGCCGGAACCCCCGACGATTGGGGGCGCCTGCTCGGCTCCTCGGTCTATTTCACCGCCGGGCTCCATGACGACCCGCGCGCCGTGATGGCGCTGCCCGAACCCTCGAACGCGCTGTTGAAGGTGTTCCGCCATTATGCCCGCGGCGAAGCTTCGGCGCGGGCGCGGAACGCCGGGGCGGTCGGTGCCGAGGCGCGGGCGATTGCGGCGATCCGCCGCGGCACCGCGGCGCCGTCGCTCGGCGCCCAGGGCGCGAAGCTCGCCGAAGTGATCCAATATGTCCTCGACGGACGCGCCGCGATGCTCGCCGGCCAGCCGCGCGTCGCCGAGGCCGCCTTTCGCCGGGCGATGGAGCGCCAGCTCGCCGGCGACTTCGGCAACGATCCGCCTCTCTTCTGGTATTCCGTGCGCCGCAGCCTCGCCGCTGCTCGCCTCGCCGCCGGCGATCCGCGCGGCGCGCGCGCCCAGCTGCTGGCCTCACTCCGCAACTGGCCCGACGACCCGCTCGCGCTCTACGTGCTGTCGCTCGCCGAGCGCCGATTGGGCCAGAGCGAGGCGGCCGAACGCAACCTCGCCCGCGCCCGCTCGATCTGGGCCGGAGACCTCACCCAGATTCCGCTCGAGCGGATCTGAGTCGATCGCATTCGATGGAGCTGATCACCCTTCTGCTTTGCGCCGGCACTTTCGCCTTGTGGGTGTCGAACCGGAGTCTGAAGATCAGGATCGACGCACTCGAGCACCAGCTCGGCGGTGGCGCACCCGCAGCGGCGGTCGAAGTCCTACGCCCGGAGCCCGTGCCCGTGGCACCACCATCAGCACCGCCTCCGGCCGCGGCCCCGGCGATGCGCCAAGTCGACGGCCCGCCCGCCCCGCCTCCGGAGCCGCGCGAGACGCTTGGCGGGCTGTTCGAGCGGCTGGTCGCGGGCCGGTTGCTGATCTGGATCGGCGGCGCCGCGCTCGCCATCGCCGGCGTCTTCCTGATCCGCTACTCGATCGGGCTGATCACCCCTGAAGTGCGGATGATCGCCGCCGCCTTGTTCGGCGGCGCCCTGCTGGTGGCGGGCGAATATGCCCGCGCCGGGCGGCTGCTCGGCGACGATCCGCGCTTCGCCCAGGCGCTGATCGGCGCCGGGATCGCTGTGCTCTACGCCACCGCTTACGGCAGCCACATTCTCTACGGCCTGCTCGGCACGGCGAGCGCGTCGGCGGCGATGCTCGCGGTGACCGGCGGCGCGCTGATGCTCTCGCTTCGTCATGGCGCGCCGACCGCGGTGATGGGCCTGGCCGGCGGCTTTTTGACCCCGCTGCTGGTCGGAGATCCCGATGCCGGGGCGGTGCCGTTGCTGGCCTATCTGGCGCTGATCGATCTCGCGATCTTCCTGATCGCCTGGCGGCGCGGCTGGACCTGGCTCGCCGCCGCCGCGGTGGCTTTGAGCTTCGTCTGGAGCGCCTGGCTGCTCGCCCAGCCCGCCGACGACGCCCTGGCCGCGGGGGTCTTCGTCATCGTCCTGGCGCTTGCCGCCTCGCTGGTGCGGCTGGGCAAGGGGCGTGAGCTCGGCCTGATCCAGCCGCTCGCGATCGGCCTCGTCCAGCTCGCCATGCTGATCGCGCGCACCGATCTCGGCCTGCCCGCCTGGGCGCTGTTCGGCGCGCTCGCCGCCGCCGCCATGGCGCTTGCCGCGCTCCGGCCCGGCTTCGGCCTCGCCCCGCCGGCGGCGCTGGCGCTGGCGCTTGCCCTGCTGCTCGCCAAGTCGCTCACCGGACAGGATCCGCTGGTGCCGTTCGCCGCGAACGGCATTACCGCGATCTTCGGGCTCGGCGGCCTCGCACTGTCGTTGTGTCGCCGGCGGCTGCTGTGGACACTCATCGCCTGCGGCGGGCTCGCCGGCCCGCTGCTGATCGTCCGCGCCGCGCGGCCGGAATTGCTCGAACGCCCGGCCTGGGGCGGCCTGGCGCTGCTGCTCGCGCTTGGACCGGTCGCCCTGGTCTGGCTCAACCGCGCCCGTGCATCGGACAAGGCGCCGCCCGATCTCCCGCTGATCACGGCCGGCGCCGCGGCGGCCTTGCTGGCCGGTGTCGCGGTCTGGGATCTGCTGCCCGCCGACTGGGTCGCGACCGGGTGGCTCTTCGTCGCCTTGCTCGCCGCTTTTGCGGCGCGGCGCCTGGGCGACCTGGCGCTCACCGTCATCGCGATCGCGGCTGCGGCGGTGGCGGCGGCGCGCGGACTGGCAATGGTCCCGGAGCTGTGGACGGCGACGATGGCCGGATTGCTCGGGGATCCGGTGCTCGCCGCCGAGCTGCCGTCGGCGCTGGCGGCGCTTTATGCGCTGGCGCTGCCGGCCTTGCTGCTTGCCGCTTTTGCCTTTCTGCTGCCGGGCAGGAAAAGGTGGACAATCGCGGCGCTGGCGGGCGGTTTCGCCGCCGCCGCCTGCTATGTCTGGTTCAAGCAGGCCTTCGGCCTGGCCGACAAGGAGGATTTCGTCGCGCGCGGCCTGATCGAGCGGACGATCCTGACCCAGGCCCTGTTCCTCGCCGGCTGGCTGCTCGCTTCGGGGCGGATCAAGCCCCCCTTCGACTTCGCTCAGGGCAGGCCGCGCATCGAGGCGCGGGCGGTGCGCATCGCCGGGACGATGCTGACCGCGGTCGCGGCGGCGCGGCTGCTGTGGTTCGACAGCTTCGTCTACAGCCCGGTGCTCGTGCGGCAGTGGGTCGGGACGCTGCCGGTCCTGAACCTGATCCTTCCGGCCTATCTGCTGAGCGCCTTCTGGCTCTATCTGGCGCGGCGGCGGGCCCGTCAGGAGGCCCGCTCGGGCTTCTGGTTCGCCGCCTTCCTCGCCGCCCTGATCGCGGGCGTCGCCCTGAGCGTCCGCCAGACCTTCCACGGCGCGATCCTGACCGGGCCCGAAATGCCGATCGCGGAGGCTTATGGCTATTCGCTCGCCGGGCTGATCGTCGCGATCGGCCTGCTGGTCGCCGGCATCCGCCTGCCGGACAAGGCGCTCCGGCTCGCCGGCCTGCTGCTGCTGACCGCGACCATGTTAAAGGTGTTCCTGGTCGACGCCTCGCAGCTCGAGGGTGCGTTGCGCATCCTCTCCTTCCTCGGCCTGGGGATCGCGCTGATCGGGATCGGGCGGCTCTATGGCCCGGTGCTGCGCGCGGAAAGGGAGACGGCATGAACGACGCAGAAGACGAAGCGGCGATCGGCGCGGTGATCGATGAAATGTATGCGATGATCTCGGGGCCGAAGGGGCCCCGCGACTGGTCGCGGCAGGCACACAGTTTCCATCCCGCCGCCCGCCAAATCCGGACCTGGGTCGAGCCCGACGGCCGCCCGGCGATGAAGATGATGGCACCGGGCGAATATGCCCGCGACACCACACCCTTCTTCGCGACCAACGATTTCTACGAGGTCGAGATCGGCCGGCGGATCGACCTGTTCGGCAATATCGCCCATGTCTGGAGCGCCTATGAGGCACGCAGCGCGCTGGGCGACGCCGAACCCGAGCGGCGCGGGATCAATTCGATCCAGCTGTTCCGCGACGCCGAGGCGGGCTGGCGGATCGTCGCGATGCTTTGGGACAATGAGCGCCCGGGGCTGGCGATCCCGGCGGCGGGGTGAGGCCCAGTGTCCCAGCAATATGCTCGGGCATTGACCTACGCAGTATATATGCTATATATGGCATAAGGAGGGTCGCGTGGCCGATGAGGCGAGCCTCAGGCCGGTGCGGTGGATCGGTGGCAGCCGCGATGATCTGCGGGCCTTTCCCGAGCCCGTGCGGCTCCGTGTCGGCGGCGCGCTGTGGGAGGCGCAGACCGGCGGCAAGGTCACCTGGGCGAAGCCCCTCAAGGGCTTCGGCGGGGCGGGCGTGCTGGAGGTGGTCCACGACCATGACGGCGACACCTATCGCGCCGTCTACACGGTGCGGTTCGCAGGCGTCGTCTACGTGCTCCACGCCTTTCAGAAGAAGTCTAAGCGCGGGATCGCGACGCCCAAGCACGAGATCGCGCTGATCGAGCAGAGATTGAAACGAGCCAGAGAGGATTACGAGCAATGGCGGGCAGGCATGACGAAATCGAAGTGACGGAAGGCTCGGGCAATGTGTTCGCCGACCTTGGCGTCCCGGAACCCGAGGAGGAGCTGGCGAAGGCGCAACTCGCCAGGCACATCCGCGAGACGATCAAGCGCCGGCGGTTGACCCAGGCGGCGGCCGCCGCGATGATCGGTGTAGACCAGCCCAAGGTGTCGGCGCTGGTCAATGGACGGCTGTCCGGCTTTTCGAGCGACCGGCTGCTGCACTGCCTGACCGCGCTCGGGCAGGACGTGGACATCATGGTCAAGACCCCAACCACGAACCGCCAGCGCGGGCGGCTGCGAGTGGTGCAGCGGGCGGCATGATGCCGCCCTCCCACAAGATGGGACTGCTAACCAGTCACGTCCCGAGGGCGTACGCTAGAAGCCCGCGCAGATCGCCGGAGCGCCCCGGAGGGACGCTCGCTTAAGCGATTCTGTTTGCTTGGAAAAATGGTCGGGGCGACTGGATTCGAACCAGCGACCCCCACACCCCCAGTGTGATGCGCTACCAGGCTGCGCTACGCCCCGACCAAGGCGGCGGATGTAGGCGGGAGCGCCGGGCAAGGCAAGGCGACGGTTGACTTGTCGGGAGCCAAGCTTAGTTTCGATCCGAAACCTAGAATTGATATTGCTTGTCTTGACTCACTTCCCGTCATGCCAGCGCAGGCTGGCATCCAAGCGGTGGTGACAATCCAGAATCCGTATGGACCCCAGCTTGCGCTGGGGTGACGGTTGGATCGGGCGGAGATTGGGATGCGCTACGGGGTCAGCACGCGCGAAGAGATCGAGGGCCTGTCCGGGCTCGACATGCTCCGGGCGATGATCGCGGGCGACCTGCCCGCGGCGCCGATCGCCGAGCCGCTCGGCTTCTGGCTGGTCGAGGTCGAAAAGGGCCGGTGCGTATTCGAAGGAACGCCGGGGCCGCATCTGCTCAATCCGCTCGGCTCGGTCCATGGCGGCTATGCGCTGACCCTGATCGACAGCGCCTGCGGCTGCGCGCTCCACACCGAGCTCGACGCCGGGATCGGCTACACCACGGTCGAGACCAAGGTGAATTTCACCCGCCCGATCGATCCCAATGGCGGGCCGGTCCGCTGCGAAGGGCGGGTGCTTAGCCGCGGCCGCCAGATCGCGACCTCCGAAGCCTTCCTGCGCTCGGCCGAGGGCAAGCTGCTCGCCCACGGCACCTCGACCCTGATCATCTTTCCGGCGCGCTGACGCTCACTTTCCGCTCGGCGCGCCGAGCAGGGTCTTGAGGAAATGGCCCTCATAAGCATTGATGCTCATCGCCTCGATCCGGGCGGTGCCGAGCGCGCCCATCAGCTCGGCCATGTGCGGCGCGGCCATATGGTCGTTGATCGCTTCCTCGTCGCTCCATTGCTCGGCGACGTGGAGCAGATTGGGATCGACGACGTCGACCGCATAGGCATAACGCGCGCAGCCGGGCTCGGCGCGCGTCGCCGCGATGTTCTTTTCGAACACGCCCCTCAGCCGCGCAATCTCACCCTCGCCGAACCGAACTTCCCCCGTCACGATGATCATTTCCAACCCCTTCTCCATCGCCGCCGCATTGCCTTGGCAAGGCGTCGTCCCCATGATAGTCGCCTCGCGCTCTTCAGGCGAGCGCCCTTCGGCGCGCCACCATCCCAGGTAGGACATGATGTTCGCAACCCCAGCCTACGCCGCGACCGGCGGCGCCGCAGCAGGAGGAACCGGAAGCTTCCTCATCCAGATCTTCCCGCTCGTCCTCATCTTCGTCATCTTCTATTTCCTGCTGATCCGTCCGCAGCAAAACCGGATGAAACAGCATCAGCGAATGGTGGCGGGGGTCAAGCCGCGCGATACTGCGATCACCAGCGGCGGCCTGATCGGCAAGGTCATCAAGGTCGACGAGAATGAGATCGAGCTCGAAGTCGCGCAGGGCGTGCGCGTGCGGGTGGTCAAGTCGATGCTCAGCGACATCCGTCCGCACGGCGCCAAGCCGGCGAACGATTGAGCGCCCGAGCGATGCTCAATTTCCCGCGCTGGAAGGTCTGGGGCATCAGCCTCCTGTGCCTGATCGGCGTCTTGATGGCCGTGCCGAGCTTCCTTCCGGCCAATGCGCGCAGCCAGCTCCCGGGCTGGGTGCAGGCGGTGCGGATCAATCTCGGGCTCGATCTCGCCGGCGGCAGCCATCTTCTGCTCGAGGCCCAGACCGGCGATGTCGCCCGCCAGCGCGTCGAGGCGATCGAGGATGTGGTCCGCCGCGAAATGCGCAGCAACACCGTACGGATCGGCGAGGTCTCGACGACCGACGGCCAGCTGAGCCTCGTCGTCCGCGATCCGGCGCAGCGCGACCAGGCGCTGCGGATCGCGCGCGAGCTGACCCAGCCGACCGGCTTCAGCGCCGCCCGCGACTGGGACCTTCGCAGCGACGGCAACCGTATCATCCTGCGCCCCACCCAGAGCGGGCTCGACACCGCCGTCGACCAGGCGATGGATGTCGCCCGCGGCGTGATCGACCGCCGGATCAACGCGCTCGGCACGCTCGAGCCGACCATCATCCGCCAGGGCGACAGCCGCATCGTCGTCCAGGTGCCGGGCCTTCAGGACCCCGAGGCGCTCAAGCGGCTGATCGGGCGCACCGCGCGGCTCGAATTCCGGATGGTCGACGAGACCGTGACCCCGGAGCAGCTCCAGGCGGGCCGGCCGCCCGTCGGCAGTCAGATCCTTCCAACCGCGGAAGGCGGCCGCATCGCCGTCCAGCGCCGCGCGATCATCACCGGCGACATGATCGCCGACGGCCGCCAGGATTACGACCATCAGGACGGCACGCCCAATGTCGTGCTGTCGTTCGACACCACCGGGGCGCGGCGGTTCGCGCGCACCACCCAGGAAAATGTCGGCAAGCCGTTCGCGATCATCCTCGACAATGTCGTCATTTCCTATCCGGTGATCCGCGAGCCGATCCTCGGCGGCCAGGCGACCATTTCCGGTGGCGGCTTCACCGTCGAGAGCGCCAACCAGCTCGCCATCTCGCTGCGCTCGGGCCGGCTGCCGGTCGAGCTGCGGGTCGTCGAGGAGCGCACCGTCGGTCCCGATCTCGGCGCCGATTCGATTCGGCAGGGCGTCATCGCCAGCATCGTCGCAACGCTGGCGGTGATCATTTTCATGCTGGTCACCTACGGCCGGTTCGGCGTCTACACGACAATCGGCCTGATCCTGAACGGGCTGATGATCGTCGGCATCATGGCCTTCTTCAACGCCACCCTGACCTTGCCCGGAATCGCCGGTTTCGTGCTGACGATCGGCGCCGCGGTCGACGCCAACGTGCTGATCAACGAACGCATCCGCGAGGAGCAGCGCAAAGGCAAACGGCTCCACGACGCGCTCGAATCCGGCTATCGCGAGGCCTCGACCGCGATTTTCGACGCCAATGTCACCAACGTCATCGCCGCCGTCCTGATGTTCTATTTCGGCTCGGGCCCGATCCGCGGCTTCGCGGTGGTGCTGATGATCGGCATCGTCACGTCGGTGTTCACCGCGGTCAACGTCACCCGGATGCTGGTCGCGCTCTGGGTCCGCCGCGCGCGGCCCAAAGAGCTGCATATATAAGGTCGACGACATGCCCCTGCTGAAGCTCATCCCGGACAACACCAACATCGATTTCATGCGCGTGCGGAATGTCGCGCTGATCCTGTCGATCCTGGTCACCGCGGCTTCGATCGCTTTGGTCTTCACCCGCGGCCTCAATCTCGGCGTCGATTTCGTCGGCGGCCAGATGGTGCGCGTGACCTTCTCGCACGCGCCGCAGCTCGACGATCTCAGGAGCCGGGTCGACGGTCTCGGCCATGGCGAAGCGAGCCTTCAGGAATTCGGCTCGCCCAATGTCATCGCGATCCGCATGCCGCTCCCCGAGGGCGGCGAGGAGGCGGCGAGCCGGGCCGCAAGCGACGTCCGCCAGGTCATCACCCAGCGCTATCCCGACGCGCGCTTCGACGCGGTCGAGACCGTGTCGGGAAAGGTTTCCGAAGAGCTGTTCCGATCGGGGGCGTGGGCGATCGCGCTCGCGATGCTCGGCATCGCCGTCTACATCTGGATACGCTTTGAATGGCAATTCGGAATCGGCGCCCTCGTCACTCTGTTCCACGACGTCTGGATGACGTTGGGCTTCTTCTCGCTGACCCAGCTCGAGTTCAACCTGAACGTCATCGCCGCGATCCTGACCATCGTCGGCTATTCATTGAACGACACCGTCGTCATCTACGACCGGATCCGCGAGAATCTGCGCAAGTTCCGCAAGATGGACATCGTCCCCTTGCTCAACCTCTCGCTGAACGAGACGCTGTCGCGAACGATGGTCACCAGCCTCTCGATCCTGCTGGCGCTGCTCGCTCTGCTGCTGGTCGGCCCCGACGTGATCTTCGGCCTGACCATCGCGATCTTCGTCGGCATTTTCGTCGGCACCTATTCGTCGATCTACATTTCCTCGCCGATCCTGGTCTGGCTGCGCGTGACCTCGGACAGCTTCAGGCCCAAGGATCCGATCGGCCGCGCCGAAAAGGGGCCGCGCAACGAGGATTATGGCGCCAGGGTTTAGGGTCCGGCCATGAGTCCGGACCCTGAACGCCGCCGCGCGGCCGGTCCGGTCGTCGAAGGATTTTCCGCCGGCGGCTTTCTGATCGATGGAATCGCCTATGGCGCATTGCTGCTGACTCCCCGCCGGGCGGAGGCGTGGACCGCTCCGGCGCTGGCGGCGCTCGACGCGGCGGCGATCGCGCCCCTGCTGGCGCTCGATCCGCCGCCCGAATTCCTGATCCTCGGCACCGGCGCGGCGATGGCCTTCCCGCCCCGTGCCTTCGTCGCCGCACTGGAAGCACGCGGCATCGGCGTCGAGGCGATGGACAGCCGCGCCGCAGCGCGAACCTGGGCGATGCTCCGCGCCGAAGAGCGCTGGATCGCCGCCGCGATCATGCCGCTTTAGCGGCGACCTCCGAAAGATGCGCGAACAGCTCGGCGCTGTTCCGCTCCCAGCTGAACTTCTCGGCGGCTTCGGCGACCCGATCCGGATCGGGCGGATCGGCGAGGATCTCGCGCACCGCCGCCGCAATCGCGCGCGGCTCGCGCACCACGATCCGTCCGGCCGCGGGCCGATCGACGACCTCGGGGGCGCCGCCGATATCGCTGATCACGATCGGCGTGCCACAGGCGAGCGCCTCGACCCAGACATTGGCGAGGCCCTCGGCGGCGGACGGCAGCACCATCACGTCCGCAGCGCCGAGCAAAGCGGGCAAAGCGGCATGGGGCTGGCCGCCGAGGAACCGCACCCGGCCAACCAGCCCGTGCTCTTGGGCGAGCCGCTCGAGGGCGGCGCGGTCCCCGCCCTCGCCGACGAGGATCAAGGTCGCCTCGGGAATCTCGGCCAGGGCGGCAAGCGTCAGTCTCTGGCCCTTGCGCGGGATCAAATGGCCGACGCTGACCAGCAGGGGTCCGTCGACGCCGAGTCGGGCCTTGGCCGCAGCGCGGTCGATCGGCTGGAACTGCGCCCTGTCGACGCCGGTATGGTGGACGCGGATCTTGTCGTCGGGGATGCCGAGCGCGGCCATCCGCGCCTTCAGGGCGGCGCTGACCGCGAGCAGGCCGCCGGCGGCATGGCCGGCCGCGACGATCTGGCGTGCGATCGCCGGCTGCTCGCCCCAATGCTCGATGTCGGCGCCGCGCGCCTTGACCGAGAAGGGAACACCGAGCGCCGCGGCGAGCCGCATCGCCGCGGGCCCGTCGGGCCAGAAGAATTCGGCGTCGATCACGTCGAACGGGAAGCGCTCGCGCAGGCGGCGGAGCTGCGGCAGCAAGGTCCGCGCCATCACCTTTGGCATGTCGGTGTGGCCGAGGCCGGGCCAGCCGATGAAGCGCGGCCGGTGCACGTTCAGCCCTTTATAGTGCTCGCGATCGGGGAGGGCGGCGCGGCGCGCGACCGCGGGATGGAGGGTCAACGGCCAGGGCGGCAGGCGGCGCGGGCTCACCACCTCGACCTCGACTCCGGGCAAAGCGGCGAGGCCCAGCGTCTGGCGTTCGACGAAGATGCCGAACGCCGGCTGGGCTTCGTTTGGAAACAAGGTGGCGAGGGTCAGCACCCGGAGCATCGGCGGGACTTAGCAGAAAGGGCGCCGGTCCGGTAAACGGGTCGACATTAAAGCCCGGTTCATCGCATCGCGCTTTGATGCTCAAGCCGCTTGGCCTCCACTCAGCCCTTCGCTAAGAAGCCGCCATGCCGAAATTTTCCCGATCGATCGCCCTGCTCGCGCTGACCGCCGCAATCGTCCCGCTCGCTTCGTGCGGCACCCTGGGCGGAGGCCGAACCCGGGCCGACACCCGCTATGTCGCCCGCGACGTCAACACGCTCTACAATGCCGGCTGGAGCCGGATGCAGCGCGGCAATTATCAGCAGGCCGCCTTGCTGTTCGACGAGGTCGAGCGTCAGCATCCCTATTCGGTCTGGGCGCGTCGCGCGCAGCTGATGAGCGCCTTCAATTATTATGCGGTCGGCGACCATACCAAGTCGATCGAATCGGCGCGCCGGTTCCTGTCGATCCATCCCGGCAATCGCGACGCGCCTTATGCGCTCTATCTCATCGCGCTCAATTATTACGAGCAGATCAACGATGTGACCCGCGACCAGGCGATCAGCCGCCAGGCGCTCGACGCGCTTGGGGAAGTCATCCGCCGCTATCCGTCTTCGTCTTATGCCGACGACGCGCGGCTCAAGATCGATCTCGTTCGCGACCATCTGGCGGGCAAGGAGATGGAGATCGGCCGCTTCTACCAACGCCGCCGCCAATGGCTGGCCTCGGTGATTCGCTTCCGCATCGTGGTCGACGACTATCAGACCACCAGCCATGCCCCCGAAGCGTTGATGCGGTTGACCGAATCCTATCTCGCGCTCGGCGTCCCCGAGGAGGCGCGCCGCGCCGCCGCGGTGCTCGGCGCCAATTATCCGCAGAGCCGCTGGTACGAGCGCGCCTATAATCTGGTTGGCCGCCACGCCCCGGCCCCCCAGGCTGCCGCGACCGAGACTCCCGCGTCTTGATCTGCTGAGCCGCGCGGTGGCAGAGACTGGTTGATGCTCACCGGTCTCTCGATCCGCGACGTCGTCCTGATTGAAGCTCTCGACCTCGACTTCGGCGCCGGCCTCGGCGTGCTGACCGGGGAGACCGGCGCGGGCAAATCGATCCTGCTCGACGCGCTCGGCCTGGCGCTGGGCACGCGCGCCGACAGCGGGCTGGTGCGTTCCGGCCAGAACCAGGCCGCAGTCAGCGTCGCCTTCGACCTGCCCGCAAAGCATCCCGCGCAGATCCTGCTCGACGAAAATGGGCTGGCGAGCGAGCCCGGCGAACCGCTCGTGATCCGCCGAATCGTCAAGGCCGACGGCGGCAGCCGCGCCTTCGTCAACGATCAGGCGGTCTCGGCGGGCCTCGTCCGCGAGCTCGGCGCTCTGCTCGTCGAGATCCACGGCCAGCATGACGATCGGGGCCTGCTCAATCCGCGCGGACACCGCGCCCTGCTCGATGCTTATGGGCGGATCGACGCCGTACCGGCCGGCGCCGCCTGGCAAGCGTGGCGCGCCGCGGAAGAGCGGCTCGCCGCCGAGCGCGCCGAGTTTGACGAGGCCGAGCGCGACCGCGAATGGCTCGAACATGCGGTCGAGGAACTGCGGCGGCTCGATCCGCAGCCCGGCGAGGAGGAATCGCTCGCGGCGATGCGCGCGGCGATGCAGGCCGGCGCGCGGCTCGGTGAGGAGCTGGGCGCGGTCGACGCGCTGTTGCTCGGCTCCGAGGGCAGCCTCGCCTTGCTTCGTCAGGCGGCGCGACGGCTCGACCGGATCGCCGGTGAGCATGAGGCGCTCGCCGCGACCCTCGCCGCGCTCGACCGCGCGGTGATCGAGGCGTCCGAAGCCGAGGATGCGCTCGAACGAGCCCGCGATGCGCTTGCTTTCGATCCGGCCCGGCTCGAAGCGGCCGAGGCGCGGCTGTTCGAAATCCGCGCCCTGGCACGCAAGCACAAGGTCGATCCCGAGGCGCTCCCCGCTTTGGCCGAGGAGCTGGCCGGCCGGCTCACCGCGATCGACGCGGGCGGAGAGCGGCTCGCCGAACTCGAGGCCGCATTGGCTGCGGCTCGTGCCGATTATGACAATGCGGCGATTGTACTGAGCGAGTCGCGACGCGCGGCTGCGGCGCGGCTCGACACGGCGGTCGCCGCCGAGCTCGCGCCGCTGCGGCTGGATCAGGCGGGGTTCCGCACGGCGATCGCCGAAGCCGAGCCGTCCGCGTCGGGTCGCGACCGGATCGAGTTCGAAGTCTCGACCAATCCGGGCGCGCCGTTCGGCCCGCTGGTGCGGATCGCGAGCGGCGGCGAGCTGTCGCGCTTCATTCTCGCGCTCAAGGTCGCGCTCGCCGAGGAGGGTGGCGCGACGACGATGATCTTCGACGAGATCGACCGCGGCGTCGGCGGCGCCGTCGCGAGCGCGGTCGGCGAGCGGCTCCACCGCCTCGCCGCGGCAGGCCAGGTGCTGGTCGTCACCCATAGCCCGCAAGTCGCGGCGCGCGGCGCCGTGCATCTGTTGATCGAAAAGAGCCATGACGGGCTCGTCACCCGCACCAGCGTCCACGCGCTCGACGCGGCAAGGCGGCGCGAGGAGATCGCCCGCATGCTGTCAGGCGCGCAGATCACTGAGGAGGCGCGGGCTCAGGCGACACGATTGCTGGAGGCGGCATAGCGCGGCCTTAAGCCCTCTCCCGCTTGCGGGAGAGGGTTGGGTGAGGGTAGCTGCGAGGCAGGTATGCGCGCTTGGTCGTCGAGGTCGACGGCGAGCAGCATTCCGAAGAACGAGACGCGGATCGGACAACTTGGCTCAAGCATGAAGGTTATCGGGTGATCCGATTCTGGAACAACGGCGTGCTGACCAATCTCGATGGGGTGCTTCAGGCGATCGTGACGGCGCTTCGGCCCGACCCTCACCCCAGCCATCAGCCCGGCGGACCATGTCCCACGTGGTCCTTTGGATCCGGGCCGATCCCGCAAGCGGGAGAGGGAGTATGACTGAGGCCGAAGCCGCTGCCGAGCTGGAGCGCCTCGCCGCCGAGATCGCGCGGCACAACCGGCTTTACCACACCGACGATGCACCCGAGATTTCCGACGCCGATTATGACGCGCTGGTGCGGCGCAACGCCGAGCTCGAGGCTGAATTCCCCCATCTGATCCGCGCCGACAGCCCGTCGCGCCAGGTCGGCGCGGCGCCGGCCGGGCATCTTTCCAAGGTGCGGCACGCCTTGCCGATGCTCAGCCTAGACAATGCCTTCGGCGAGGAGGATGTCGCCGATTTCGTCGCCAGGGTGCGCCGTTACCTCAAGCTGCCCGAAGCGGGCGAAATCGCGCTGACCGCCGAGCCCAAGATCGACGGCCTGTCCTGCTCGCTGCGCTACGAGAAAGGCGTGCTGACGCTCGCGGCGACGCGGGGCGACGGCACCACCGGCGAGGTCGTCACCGACAATGTCCGGACCATCGCCGACATCCCCGGGCGGCTGACCGGCGACGCGCCGGACGTCTTCGAGATCCGTGGCGAGGTCTATATGTCCAAGGCCGATTTCGTAGCGTTGAACGCGCGGCTGCTTGCCGAAGCCGAGGATCCGGAAAAAGCGCGCCAGTTCGCCAATCCACGCAACGCTGCCGCCGGCTCGCTGCGGCAGAAGGACGCGGCGGTGACCGCTTCGCGTCCGCTGCGCTTCTACGCCCATGGCTGGGGCGAGGTCTCGGCGCTTCCCGCCGACACCCAGCTCGGCGTGATGCGGGCGATCCGATCCTGGGGCGTGCCGATCGCGGCCGATCTCGAACGCTTCACCGATCTCGCCGGCCTGCTCGGCCATTATCGCGGCATCGAGGCCAGGCGCGCCGACCTGCCGTTCGATATCGACGGCGTGGTCTACAAGGTCGACCGGCTCGACTGGCAGGAGCGACTGGGCTTCGTCTCGAAGGCACCGCGCTGGGCGATCGCGCACAAATTCCCGGCCGAGAAAGCCGAGACACTGCTCGAAGCGATCGATATTCAGGTCGGCCGCACCGGCAAGCTGACCCCGGTCGCGCGGCTGAAACCGGTCAGCGTCGGCGGCGTCACCGTCACCAACGCGACGCTGCACAACAAGGACGAGATCGAGCGGCTCGGGGTTCGCGTCGGCGACCGGGTGCGGATCCAGCGCGCCGGCGACGTCATCCCGCAGGTTCTCGAAAATCTGACTCCGAACGAGAAGCGGCCGGCCTATGTCTTCCCGACTCATTGCCCCGAATGCGGCTCGGATGCGGTGCGCGAGGAAGGCGAGGTCGACGTCCGCTGCACCGGCGGCCTGATCTGTCCGGCGCAGCGGGTCGAACGGCTGCGCCACTTCGTCAGCCGCCATGCGCTCGACATCGAGGGACTGGGCATCACCCACATCGAAAGCTTCTTCCACGACGGCATCCTGCAGTCGCCGGCCGACATTTTCACCCTGACCAGGGACCAGCTGCTGACCCGCGAGCGATGGGCGGAGATTTCGGCGGCCAATCTGATCGCGGCGATCGACGCCCGCCGCCAGCCGCCGCTCGACCGCTTCCTGTTCGCGCTGGGCATCCGCCATGTCGGCGAGGTCACCGCGCGCGACCTCGCCCGCCGCTATCGCAGCTGGAGCGCGTTCGAGGCGATGATCGACAGCGCGCTCGCGCTGCGGCGCGAGCTGGTTCGCGGCGCCGACGAGGAGGAGCGCAAGTTCGTGCAGCGCCGCGCCAAGGCGATCGTCGAAGCGGTGGCGACGCCCAATATCGGCCCGGAGGTCGCCGGCGCCCTGCTCGACTTTTTCGACGAGCCGCACAATCGCGAGGTGATCGCCGCGATCTTCGCCGCCGGCGTCGCGCCGGCGGACGTGATCCACGAGACCCGCGAGTCCCCGGTGACCGGCAAGACGATCGTGTTCACCGGCGCGCTCGAGGCGCTGTCGCGCGACGAAGCCAAGGCCCAGGCGGAAGCGCTGGGCGCCAAGGTCGCGGGCTCGGTCTCGGCCAAGACCGGTCTGGTCGTGGCCGGCCCTGGCGCCGGCTCCAAGCTCAAGAAAGCCAGCGAGCTGGGCATCGAGGTGATCGACGAAGCGGCGTGGCTCGCCATCGTCGCGGACGCGGGCTGATCCGGGGCCGCAGCCCCGGCCGTTGCGCGGGAAATCCGCCGCTCCCATATCCCCGCTGAATGAAAGCGGGAGCAAAGATGGAAAGCTGGCACGGCACGACGATCATCGGCGTGCGCAAGAATGGCAAGGCAGTGATCGCCGGCGACGGCCAGGTGTCGCTGCAATCGACCGTGATCAAGCCCAATGCGCGCAAGGTCCGGCGGCTCGGCGACCCTTCGACGGGCTCAGGACAGGGCCCGGTGATCGCCGGCTTCGCCGGCGCCACCGCCGACGCCTTCACCCTGTTCGAGCGGCTGGAGCGCAAGCTCGAGCAATATCATGGCGGGCTGATGCGCGCCGCGGTCGAGCTCGCCAAGGACTGGCGCACCGACAAGTATCTCCGCAACCTCGAGGCGATGATGATCGTCGCCGACAAGGAGGTCACCCTGATCCTCACCGGCAATGGCGACGTGCTCGAGCCGGCAAGCGGGGTCGCCGCGATCGGGTCGGGCGGCAATTTCGCGCTCGCCGCGGCGAGCGCGCTGTTCGACTATGAGGAGGATGCCGAGACGATCGCGCGCAAGGCGATGAAGATCGCCGCCGACATCTGCATCTACACCAACGACCAGTTGACCATCGAGACGATTGAAGACGCAGCCTGAGGCGGGCAAAGCGGTCCTCGTGGACCGCCGTGCCTTCCTCGGCTCAGCCGCTCTGGGGCTTACCGGCCTGGCTTTGCCCGGCTGCGCGACGACGTCGGTTCGAAGCGGGTCGCGCGCGGGCTGCCTGGCGCCGGTGAATGTCGCCGAGAACCGCATCATCCGCACCCTGGCTGGCCTGCGCCCCTATCGCGCCGCCGGCTTCGTGGTCCGCGCCGAGGCGCTCGGCGACAAGTTTCTGGTCCACAATTACGGCCATGGCGGCGCCGGCATCACCCTGTCATGGGGCAGTGCCAGGCTCGCCACGACGCTGGGCCTGCAGGGCCATGCCGGTCCAGTCGCGGTGATCGGCGCCGGCGTGATGGGCCTCAGCACCGCCCGGATCGCGCAGGAGGCCGGTTTCACGGTGACGATCTACGCCAAGGCGTTGCCGCCCGACACCGTTTCGAACATCGCCGGCGGCCAGTTCCATCCGTTCGGCCATTACCGCCATGAGCTGGTGACGCCGGCGTGGCGCGAACAATTCCTCGCCGCGGTCGATTATAGCTGGCGCCGTTTCCAGATCATGGTCGGCGACGATTACGGCATCCACTGGCTGCCCACCTTCTCGGAGACCGGCGGCGACCTCGAGCCGCAGCTGCTGCCGACCTTCCCGCCGCGCAACCGGATGCTCGGCCCCGGAGACCATCCCTTCCCGGTCCAGACCCTCACCGCCTATGACACGCTCTACGTCGAGACCGGCCGCTATCTGCGGCAGATGATTCGCGACCTGCAGATCGCCGGCGGCCGCATCCAGGTTCGCGATTTCGCAACGCCGGCCGACATCGCCGCGCTGCCCGAGCGGCTCGTGTTCAACTGCACCGGCCTCGGCGCCCGCGCCCTGTTCGGCGACACGATGCTGCAGCCGGCGCGGGGCCAGATCGCGGTCCTGCTGCCCCAGCCCGAAATACGCTACGCCTTCACCGGTCAGGCCGGCTACATGTTCCCGCGCGCCGACGGCATCATCCTCGGCGGCACGTTCGAGCTCGACCGCTGGGAAACGGTGCCGGAGCCCGAAACGATCGCCCGGATCATCGCTTCGCACCGGCGGCTGTTCGGCGGGTTCCACTGCACCGCTTGAACTGGCTCATTCCGCCTCCATCTAATTCGTGAGATGAATTACCAGACCCGTTTCCCGGACGCTTCCGGGCCTTCCGAGCCCCAGCCCGACACCGCCAGAGCCGCAGGAAAGATGAACGAAAGCCTGACTCCCCAAGCGGTGGTCGCCGCCCTGGACGCCCACATCATCGGCCAGACCAAGGCCAAGCGCGCGGTCGCGGTGGCGCTGCGCAACCGCTGGCGGCGGCAGCAGCTCGCCGACGATCTGCGCGACGAGGTGACGCCGAAGAACATATTGATGATCGGCCCGACCGGCTGCGGCAAGACCGAGATCAGCCGGCGGCTGGCGAAGCTTGCCGATGCGCCGTTCGTCAAGGTCGAGGCGACCAAGTTCACCGAGGTCGGTTATGTCGGCCGCGACGTCGAGCAGATCGCCCGCGACCTGGTCGAGGAAGCGGTGCGGCTCGAGCGCGAGCGCCGCCGTGAGGCGGTGAAGGGCGCGGCCGAGGCGGCCGCGGTCGAGCGCCTGCTCGACGCGCTGACCGGCAAGGATTCCAGCACCGCGACCCGCGAGAGCTTCCGCCGGATGCTCGGCGAGGGTCATCTCAACGACCGCGAGGTCGAGATCGACGTCGCCGACCAGCCGACCACGCCGTTCGAAATCCCTGGCATGGGCGGCCAGGTGGGCATGATCAACCTGTCCGACCTGATGGGCAAGGCGATGGGCCAGACGCCGCGCAAGAAGCGCAAGATGCCGGTGCGCGAGGCGCTCGAAAAGCTGCTCGAGGAGGAGCAGGACCGCCGCCTCGATCCCGACGACGTCAACCGCGTCGCTTTGCGCGACGCCGAAGCCAATGGCATCGTCTTCCTCGACGAGATCGACAAGATCGCGGTGTCCGACGTCCGCGGCGGCTCGGTCAGCCGCGAAGGGGTTCAGCGCGACCTGCTGCCGCTGATCGAAGGCACCACGGTCGCGACCAAATATGGGCCGATGAAGACCGACCACATCCTGTTCATCGCCTCGGGCGCGTTCCACACCGCCAAGCCGTCGGACCTGCTGCCCGAGCTCCAGGGCCGGCTGCCGATCCGGGTCGAATTGAAGGCGCTGACCGAGGAGGATTTCGTCCGCATCCTCTCCGACACCCAGGCCAGCCTCACCGAGCAATATCGGGCACTGCTCGCCACCGAGGGGGTCACGGTGACCTTCGCCGAGGACGGCATCCGCGCGCTCGCCAAGATTGCCGCCGAAGTGAATGACGAGGTCGAGAATATCGGCGCGCGGCGGCTGCAGACGGTGATGGAGAAATTGCTCGAGGATGTCAGCTTCGAAGCCGAGCAGCGCCGCGGCGAGACGGTCCATGTCGATGCCGCTTATGTCGAGCGCGAGCTCGCCGAGATCGCCCGCAACACCGACCTCAGCAAATATGTGCTCTAAGAGGCTGCTTGGCCAGATTGTTCTTGTTCTGTTCTGAGCAAGCGCTATTCTATCCGGCCCGATTCGGAAGGAGGCGAGGATGACGAGAACCGGCCAGTGCCATTGCGGCGCGATTCGCTACGAAGCGTCCGGCGAACCGGCTTATGAGGCGATCTGCCATTGCGGCGACTGCCGCCGCCACGCCGGTGCGCCGATGGTCGGCTGGGCCGCGTTTCACGGCGATGCGGTGACGATCTCCGGCGAACCGGCAGTCTATCACTCGTCCGAACATGGCCGGCGCCACTTTTGCGCCACTTGCGGCACCAGCCTGTTCTATACCAACGAGGTCGTGCTTCCGGGGCTGCTGGACATCCAGTCGGGGACGTTCGACCAGCCCGAGGCCTATCCGCCGAAAATCCACGTCCAGGCCGCGGAACGGCTGGGCTGGCTCGACGGAATCGACGCCTTGCCGAGCTTCAAGCGCTATCCGGGTCGGGACTGATTCGGGCGGAAATCGTGCCGCAGGGTTAACCATCGTCTTGCGGCCACGTCTCGCCGCGACGTCGGCAGCGTCCGCCGCACTGCTGCGTTGACCCTCCAATCCCACGATTGGAGGAAGACCATGCAATTCAAGATCAGAATGTTGACGGCCGCTGCGGCGCTCACGATTGCGGCCGCGGCCGGCGCGCAGGCCGCCGGCACCCCCACCGGACAGGTCCAGTCCAATGTCCAGGCGACCGCCCCCGCAGCACAGGCGCAGCCGGTCGTCGATGAAGCGGCGCGCCAACCTGCCGAGACCACCGATGTCGCCACCGACAGCGAGGTCGATGCGAGCGCCGAGGTGCCGGTCAGCACCCAGGCCCAGACTGGCTCCCAGGTGCCGCCCGAGATGCAGACCCAGGCCAATGTCCAGGCCCAGACTGCCACGCAGGCGCAGACCAGCGTCCCGGCAGGACAGGTCGTCGCTGCAACCGCGGCCGACGTTCGCGCCGGCGTCTCGGTGGTCGACCAGAACGGCGCCGCGATCGGGACGATCGAATCGGCCGACGCCGACAGCGCAGTGGTCAGCACCGGCAGCGTCCGCGCCGATATTCCGATCGCCAGCTTCGGCAAGAACAGCCAGGGTCTGGTGCTCGCCATGACCCGCGCCCAGCTCGAAGCGGCGGCGCAGGCGCGTACGCCCAGCGGCTGATCCAGTCTTGAACCTGCGCCGCGCCGGTTGATCATCGCCGGCGCAGCTTTTTGCTGTAAGGCGCGGGCGTGACCCGTCGCCTCCTGTTCCTGTTGCTCGCCGGCTGCCCGGTTTCCGCGGCGGCGCAGCAAGCGCCCGACATCATCGTCACCGGCCGCGGTCTTGGCGCCGCGCGCGGCGAGCAGGTTTACAGCGCGGTCACGATCGACCGCGACCGGCTCGCCGCCTCGCCCTCCAACCGGCTCGATGACACCCTCCGCGACGTGCCGGGTTTCCAGCTGTTCCGCCGCTCCGACGCCCGCAGCGCGAATCCGACCAGCCAGGGGGCGACGTTGCGCGCGCTCGGCGGCAACGCCTCGAGCCGCGCTTTGCTGCTTCTCGACGGTGTGCCCCAGACCGACCCTTTCGGCGGCTGGATCAGCTGGACGGCTTACGATCCGCGGCGGCTCGGGCGCATCCGCGTCGTCCGCGGCGGCGGCACCGGGGTCAACGGCCCCGGCGCGCTCGCCGGCACGATCGAGCTCGAAAGCGCCGCGCCCGATGAGAGCGAGGGCCTGGCCGCCGCGATCTTTTATGGCAGCCGCGACAGCATCGACGCTTTCGCCGGCGCCGGCCTGAAGCTCGGCGACGGCTTCCTCAGTGTCTCCACCGCCTGGGCGCGGGGCGACGGTTTCATTCCCGTCGTCCGGGAACAGCGCGGGCCGGTCGATCGCCGGTCGCCCTACCGGCAAGGCAGTATCGCCTTGCTTGCGGTGACGCCGGTCTCCTCGGCGATCGCGCTGCAGGCGGGCGCCGCTGCCTTCACCGACCAACGCGAGCGCGGCACCGCGTTCAGCGGCGTCGACAGTGAAGGCGCCGACGCCTCGCTGCGGCTGATCGGCCGCGGGGCCCTGCCCTTCGCGCTGCTGGCTTATGTCCAGATGCGCGATTTCGCCAACGACTTCGCCGCGGTCGGCGCCGGCCGTGCCACAATCAGCCAGACCCTCGACCAATATTCGGTGCCCTCGACCGGGCGTGGCGCGCGCGCCGAGCTGCGCCCGACGCTCGGCCTTATAGAGCTGCGCCTCGGCGGCGACTGGCGCGAGACCGAGGGACGGACCCAGGAGCTGTTCACCTTCGTCTCCGGCGCTCCGACCCGCAGCCGCGTTGCCGGCGGGCGGACCCGGACGCTGGGCGCGTTCGCCGAGGCCGGCTGGGAAGCCGGCGCGCTCACGCTCACCGCCGGCGGCCGCATCGACCGCTGGTGGATCGCCGATGGGTCGCTCCGCGAGCGCACGCTTGCCACCAACGCTTTGCTCACCGATCTCGCCTTTCCCGATCGCAGCGGCTGGGAGCCGACCGCCCGCGCCGGGATCGGCTGGCGGCCATCGGCCGGGCTGCTGCTGCGCGCCGCCGCCTATCGCGGCTGGCGACTGCCGACGCTGAACGAGCTCTATCGGCCGTTCCGGGTCGGCGCCGATGCCACCGCCGCCAATGCCGCGCTCGCGCCCGAGCGCCTCGAAGGTGTCGAGGCCGGGCTCGAACTGCGCCCCGCTTCCGGGGCCCGGCTCGGCATCACTTTGTTCGCCAACCGGCTCGAGGATGCGATTGCCAACATCACCCTCGGCCAGGGACCGGGCAATTTCCCCGGAGTCGGCTTCGTCGCCGCCGGCGGCGCGTTCCGCCAGCGCCGCAATGTCGATGCGATCCGGAGCCGCGGCGTCGAGGTCGATGCCAGCTTCACCTTGGGCGCGTTGCGGCTCGCCGCCGGCTACAGTTTCGCCGACGCCGAGGTCCAGGCAAGCGGCGCGGCGCTGCCTCTCGACGGCCTGCGGCCGGCCCAGACCCCGCGCCACAGCGCCAGCGCGTCGCTGTCATGGGCCGCGCCGAACGGCGCGCGCGCGATGCTGATCGGCCACTATGTCGGCAGCCAATATGAGGATGACCTCAATCGGGATCTCATTGCAGACGCGCTGACCTTCGATGCTGCGGCCGCCTTGCCTATCCTGCGCACCCTCTCTCTCGAGGGGCGGGTCGAGAATCTCGGCAACGCGCGGGTCGTTGCCGGCATTTCCGGCGCCGGGATCGTCGAACGGGCGACGCCGCGGACGCTCTGGCTCGGGCTTGCCTGGCGCGGCTGAGGACCCCGATCGTCAACAGGTCCTGCTAGACCAGATTCTCTTCGATCCAGCGCGCGCCGAAGCGGACGATGTCGGCGGCGTCGATCAACTCGCTATGCGCGGCCCCGATCCGGCCTTCGCGATGCCGGCCGAGCGCGAGATAGGCACCGAGGATCAGGGCGAAATAGTCTTCGCCTTCGCGGTGGACGATGCCGTCGAGATCGTCGAGGCAGTCGACCCAGACATGACGGGGGCCTCGGCGCCCGTCGATCACATAGTCCCAGCGAGTCCGCCTCTTGTCGGGCAGCACGGCGAGATATTCCGCAAAATGAAGCGCGGTGACGGTGTCCGGATTGGCGCCCATTCGCAGGATTCGCCCGCCCCAGTCGCAAAGCTTTTCGAGCGGCGAGCCCGGACCATAATAATCGTGCCACGGCGCATCGGCCATCAGCGTATCGGCGCGCCGCCCGCGCGCGCCGAACCGGCCGCTCGGATTGTCGCTGACGATCGTGCCCTGGCGCCGCCGGAACGCCTCGGCAAGCCAGCCCACCTCAGGCAGCACCGGCGCGTTCAGATAGTCGAACGGCGGCGAGCCGGCGAGCAAGGCGGCGCGCTCCTCGGCCGGCCGCTCATAGACGCAGTCCATCGGATAATCGGTGCCGAGCACCATCATCAGCGTGCCGTCCGGCCCGACCGCGGCGTCCAGCGCGTCGAGAATCAGATCGGCCCCGCCATCGCCGACGATGGCGCGGGCGAGGCCGAGCTTGCGCAGCGAGGCGTGGACCATCACAAGATCGCCGGGCCGCACGCCCAGCGCGCTCAGATCATCCAGCAATCGTTCGGTGATTGCGGAGGAAACGTGAACCGCGCCCTCCGCCAGGTCGACCTAACTCAAATGCCTGGAGAGATGCTTGTTCATCTCGAACATCGAGCAACGATCCTTGCCGAAAATCTTCTTCAGCTTGTCGTCGGCGAGGATTTCGCGCTTATTCTGCGGGTTCTGGAGCTTGTTCTTGCGGATATGATCCCAGACCTTGCTCACCACTTGGCTGCGCGGCAGCGGGTCCGCACCGGTAATCGCTGCGAGATCCGCCGATGGCTTGACCGGCCTCTGCAACCCGCTCTGCCTTCCTTGTGCCATAACTTCCCTCCCTGTGGACTCTGGCATGGGATAGAGCGCAAATCCGCCCCTTTGCAATGGGAATGACACAAAAACCCCCGCGATTTCGGCGAACGGAGGTGTTTTCTGTGGATGACTCGGGTCTAGACGCGAAAATCGGGGCCGATCCGGCCCTCATTAACCTTGGTTAACCTCTACAAGACCCCGAACGGCACCACCCGGTTCGCCGCGTCATGTCCGATATCGGCGCGGCCGAGCCAGGCAATGCCGGCCCTGGCGCACCACAAGCGCGCCACCTCCTCCTCGCTTTCGCCGAAATCGGGGTCGTTTGCGGGGACATCGGTGAAGCGGCCGAGGCGCAGGCCGGCGATCTTCTGCACCGACGGGTGCGCGGTGATGTGAAACAGCGCCCGATCGCTCCGATACATATGTTCGCAGACCTCTTCGAGCAGCAGGACATGCCCGCTCAGGTCGGGCTCGAGCGGGGTGCCGAGCAGCAGCCCGAACACGGTGAGGTTGAACGCGGCGTGTGGACGGCCGGCCTCCAGGCCCGGCTCGAGCGAATCCGCCGACCGTCCGCTGAGCCAGGCCAGCGCCCGCGCGACCGCAGCCTCGCCGCCGTCGCGCAATGCGTCCTGCGGCATCGGCCCGTGCGCGACATTGGGAACGCCGGCGCGGTAGAGCCCGGCGAGCAGATAGCCGGCGTCGCTATAGCCGAGATAGGTCTTGTCGCGCGCCGCGGGCTCCAGCCGCGCCAGCGCATCCTGCGCGATCCGGCACGATCCGTAGCCGCCGCGGGCGAACCACAAGGCGTCGAGCGCGGGGTCGTTGGCCATCTCGACCAGAGCGTCGGCCCGGGCGGCGTCGGGCCCGGCGAAATGGTTGTGGGTGAGAAAGCATTGCGGGTGGAAGACCAGCTCGATCTCCGGATGCCGCGCGGCCGCGATCGCGCGCACCCGCTCGGCGGCCGCCTCGCTGAAGCGCGAGCTTGGTGCCACCACTCCGATCCGCATCCCCGCTCCTTTGCTCGAACTGCTTGAAACTGTCGGGGCTTCCAATAGGGCGGGCGGATGGGCGAGGCCAAATCCTATTTCTTCTGTGGGATCGGCGGCAGCGGCATGCTGCCGCTCGCCCTGATCGTTCAGGGCCGCGGCGCCGCGGTCGCCGGCTCGGACCGCTCGCTCGATCAGGGCCGGCTCGCGCCGAAATTCGAGTTCCTGGAGGCGCGCGGCATCGCCTTGTTCCCGCAGGACGGCAGCGGGGTTACCAGCGCCGATCAACTGCTCGTCACTTCGGCAGCGATCGAGGAGACGGTGCCCGACGTCGCCAAGGCGGCGGCAATCGGCGCGGCCCGCGTCACCCGCCCGGTGCTGCTCGCCGAATTGTTCAATGCCGCCGACACCGGCATCGCCGTCGGCGGCACCAGCGGCAAATCGACCGTCACCGGCATGATCGGCTGGATCCTCCACGCGACCGGGCGCGACCCGACGGTGATGAACGGCGCGGTGATGAAGAATTTCGTCAGCGCCGACGCGCCGTTCGCGAGCGCCCTGATCGGCGCCGGTGAGGCCTTCGTCAGCGAGGTCGACGAAAGCGACGGCTCGATCGCGCTCTACCGGCCGAAGGTGGCGGTGCTCAACAACGTCACGCTGGACCACAAGTCGCTGGACGAGCTGCGCCACCTGTTTCGCGACTTCGCGGCGAAGGCCGACACCGTGATCCTCAACCTCGACGACGACGAGACCCGGCTGCTCGCGGCGGTCCTGCCCGCCGAGCGCCTGCGCACCTATTCGCTCCGCGACGAAGCGGCCGACCTGTTCGTGCCGGAGATCGTCGAGGAAGAATTCGCGGTGTCGTTCGAGGTGGCAGGCGTCGCGGTCCGCCTCCAGGTGCCGGGCCGTCACAATGTCGAAAACGCGCTTGCGGCGCTCGCCGCCTGCGAAGCGATCGGGATCGGGATTACCCAAGCCGCGCGCGCGCTTGCCGGCTTTACCGGCCTGCGCCGCCGCTTCGAGCTGGTCGGCCGGGCCGGCGGGGTCACCGTGCTCGACGATTTCGGGCACAATCCCGACAAGATCGCCGCGACCCTGCGCACGCTTCACGCTTTCCCCGGCCGGCTGCTGCTGTTCTTCCAGCCGCACGGCTTCGGGCCGCTCAGAACGATGAAGAACGAGCTGATCGCGACCTTCGCCCAGGGAATGGCGGCCGACGATCTGCTGATCATGCCCGACCCGGTTTATTATGGCGGCACCACCGATCGGAGCGTCGGCAGCGGCGATATCGTCGCGGGCGTGCGCGATCTCGGCCGGAACGCCGAGCATGTCCCCGACCGCGCGGCCTGCGCCGAGCGCCTCGCCGCTGCCGCCCGCCCGGGCGACCGCATCGTCGTGATGGGCGCGCGCGACGACACCCTGACCCAGTTCGCCGAGGACATCCTCGCGCGGGTGCGCGCCGGGAGGTGAAACGAAAACGGCGGACCAGAAGGCCCGCCGTTTCGCTGTCAAATTTCCCCGGGCTTAGCCGGCGACGGTCATGTCGACCTTCTCGACCCATTCGGGGAAAAAGACCGGCTCGCGATTCGACCAGCCCGGCGCGGTCGCCGCGGCCTCGCTGATCGACTGCAGCAGAGCGCGCCGACGATCCGGATGGAGGTGCGGCAGCGCCGCCGCCGCGCAGAAAGCGGCGGGGAGCCAGGGCCGGACATTGGCGCCGATCAGTCGCTCGTAAAGGAAGCGGTACGAAGCGAAGCAGGGCAGCCGGTCCTGGCCGAGGTCGAACGCGGTCATCGTGATCAACGGCGCCATCAGCGGCTCCATCGCGTCGAGCCCGCTGTCGTCGGGTACATAAGCGCGAATATGCTCGAGCCGGCGATAGATGCGCTCCTGGGCACGAATCCCGGCGGCTTCGGCGGGGTCGCGCGACCAGCGCTTCACCGCGTCGCGGCGATCAAGACCGACGTCGAGCGAACGCCGAACATAACGTTGGGTGCCTTTGCCGAAGCTGGCAAATTCTTTCATCTCGGCCAGTGCCACCGCCCCGCTGGCGGGCCGAGTCCTCGTACTCATGATCCCACACTCCTCTTGCCCCTTGCGTGGGATCATGCACCACAACGACTTTCAAAGCCGTTAACCAAATCCCCGCCTCCCGTTCAGAATTGAATCAGAGTTCGATTCCCGCGGCAATGGCAAAACTACGGCAACTCGTCGCAGGCGGCGGCAAGTGTCGCGCGGCCGCAACAGCCCTGTACGGAGAAGCGCGGAAAAGGGCGGTTTCTTGCGCTGCCGTAACGAGGCGGCAAGTGAAAATATCACGTGGAAAAAGCGCCCGGTTCGGCCGCTGACGCGCCCGACCGGCCATGTTATGAGGCCGGAGGGTGGGCAGATCGGTGTCGGCAGGGCCTGAAAAATCACTTGGCCGCGACGATCCGGACGCCGTGCTCGGCGAGCCCGACGCCTATGGCTATCGCCGCCGGCTGGCCGGGTTTTCGACCAACGCGCCCGGTGCTTCTGCGAACCGCCCCGACGCGCAAGGCTTTTCAAGACCCGCTGGTCTAACAGAGCGCATGGACCGGGCGATGACCGAAGGCGAGCTGCGCCGGCTGCCGGATCTCGGCATCGCGCTGAAGTCGATCCTCGGCGTCTGGCTGCTCTACATGACGCTGATCACGCTGCGCGCGATCGTCGTGCAATTCCCGCAATTCTGGGAGATGCTGGGGCGGCGCGCGCTGGCGACCCTGGTCGGCGCGGCGATCACCTTCCTCGTCTATCTCGCGCTGCGGCCGATCCGCGCCGGGCTCAACGTCAAGGCGGTCGCCGCGATCTTCCTCTGCCTGCCTGCGGCGATGCTGTTTGCCGCGTTCAATTATTATATCTTCTATGTCTATGCGCCGCTCGACGCGGCCACCCCCGACCCGGCCTGGCGCGGCATGTCGGCGTTCGAAATGCTGGTCCGCTCGGTGCTCGAAAGCGGCACGAGCTGGTACTTCCTGTTCATCGCCTGGTCGGCTTTCTATCTGGCGATGAGCTACGCCCGGCAGCTGCGCGCGGCCGACCAGCGCGCCGGCATGCTCGCCCGCGAGGCGCAGGAGGCGCAGCTCCGGGCGCTGCGCTACCAGATCAATCCGCATTTCCTGTTCAACACGCTCAATTCGCTGTCCTCGCTGATCCTTTCCCGGAAGACCGACGTCGCCGAGCGGATGCTGATGAACCTGTCGACCTTCTTCCGCGCGACCCTGTCGGCGGACCCGACCGCCGACGTCCCGCTCGAAGAGGAGATCAAGCTCCAGCGCCTCTATCTCGACATCGAGCAGATCCGCTTTCCCAAGCGCCTCTCGGTCGAGGTCGACGTGCCCGACGCGCTGCTTCAGGCCCGGGTGCCGATCCTCATTCTCCAGCCGATCGTCGAGAATGCGGTCAAATACGGCGTCGCCAAGTCGCGCAAGCCGGTGACGATCCGGATCTCGGCTTATGAGGAAGCGGACCGGCTGCATCTCAAGATCAAGGATGACGGCGAGACGCCGGCGTTCGAGGAGGACGAGGCCGGCACCGGCGTTGGCCTCCGGAACGTCGCCGAGCGGCTGGTCGCACGGTTCGGCCAGCGCGCCGGCTGCCTCAACGGCAGCGATCCCGACGGCGGCTATACCGTCCACCTTTACATGCCCGCCGTGCGCCATGACTGAGCTCCGAGTGCTCGTCGTCGACGATGAGCCGCTCGCGGTCGAGCGGCTCGAGCTGTTGCTCGCGCACAGCCCCGGAATCGCCATCGTCGGAACCGCCAATGATGGCGAGGGCGCGCTGGCCATAGCCGAAGCACGCGCGCCCGATCTGGTGCTGCTCGACATCGCCATGCCGGGAATGGACGGGATCGACGTCGCCCGCGCGCTGTCGGCATCGCCGGTCGATCCGGCGGTGGTGTTCGTCACCGCGTTCGACAATTTCGCGGTCGCCGCGTTCGACGTCGCCGCGATCGACTATCTGATGAAGCCGGTCCAGCCCGACCGGCTCGAACGGGCGCTGGCGCGGGTGCGCGACCATCTGGCCGGCGGCGATGCGGGCGACGTAACGCGCCCGGCGGCCGCTTATGTCGAGGAATTCTGGGTGCCCGACCATAATGGCCTGGTGCGGATCGCGGCGGCCGACATCGCCCGGATCACCGCCGAGCGCGATTATATGCGGCTCCATGTCGGACCGCGCAGCTGGCTGATCCATCGCACGATCGCCAAGCTCGAGGAGGATCTCGACCCGGCCTTGTTCCTGCGCGTCCATCGCTCGGTGATCCTGCGGCGGGACACGGTGACCGGCCTCTATCGCGACGAGACCGGCCATTGGACCGCCCGCCTGCGCGACGGCGGCGAGCAACGGATCGGCCGTTCCTATATCGATGAGGTCAAGCGCTTCGCGGGGAGGGGCTGAGGCTTCCGCTTATTAGGGAGGCGACGGTAGGGTCCCGTCGCCTCCCAGTGGAAGCCCGCTGTCTGGTGGGCTCAGTCGACAGCCGGCTCACACGCGCAATTTCCGCGATGTTCCAGACCATCATGGTGGGCCTTTCGGCGAAGGCGCGCGTCGTTCGACGAAGAGCATGCGCCGCTCGACGGAGGGCAGCGCCGGCGCGGGCGCGGAGCGGCGCGTCAACATTTCCTGCACCTCTGTGCCTTATTGGGACGCCCTGAAATCGAGGGGCGCGGAGCCGGCCGACCAAGGTTATGGGCCGCTTTCGGAGCCGAGGGTCCGGACCATAGTTCCGGATGGAAGCAGGCATGGTGTTGGGCGTTCAATCGAGGAAGAAACCGGCCCGCCGACCGCGGCGCGGCGCGGCGCGGCCCTGGGCGCTGCTCGGCCTCGCTTTGTCGAGCGCATCCTGCGTCCCCGGCGCGATCGCCGAGGCGCCGCCAGCCGCACTTTCCGACATCGCTCTGCTGCCGCCGGCCGTGCTCGACCAAAGCGCACCGCTCGAGCGCCTTTCTACGCCGTTGCCCGCGGCGCCGATCACCGTCGATCCGCTCAATCCGTCCGCCCCTGCTTATGCCTTTCAAGGCCGCACCGGGCTCGACCGGATGCGCTCGCTCGATTGCCTCGCCGAAGCGATCTATTACGAAGCGCGCTCGGAGAGCGAGGACGGTCAGCGCGCAGTCGCCCAGGTCGTGCTCAACCGGGTCCGCCATCCGGCCTGGCCGAACAGCGTCTGCGGCGTGGTCTATCAAGGACCGATGCGCGCCGGCGGCGGCTGCCAGTTCACCTTCACCTGCGACGGATCCTTGCGCTTCAGGCCGCAGGGCATTGCCTGGGCGCGGGCGCGGCTGCTCGCCGCCGAGGCGCTCGCCGGATCGGTCTACGCGCCGGTCGGACTGTCGACCCATTATCATACCAGCGCCGTCTTCCCGTCCTGGGCGCCGCGCCTGGCGGCGGCGGCAAGGATCGGCGCGCACAATTTCTATCGGCTGCCCGGCGCCTGGGGCGGCGCATCGGCCTTCAACGCCCGTTATACCGGGACCGAGCCGCTGCCCCGCCCGTCGATGACCTTGTTCCGCCCCGCTGCGGTTGCCGCCGATATGGGCCCCCAGCCTGCCGGCTGGGCGACACCCGCGCCGCCGCCGTCAGACATCCCCCAGGATCCGCGCTGGACCGCGGAGAATCTGCCGCAATCGTCGGTGCGCGAGGAATATCGCAATTCAGGTCAGTGGCGCGCCGACGCTCCGGCCGCGATGACCGGAGGCCGCTAGCCGATCCGGGTCAGCCGTGCCGCCGCCTTGGCGACACCGGGCACCCTGGCCAATCTTATCATCAGCCGCCGCCGGATCGGGTGCTCGGCCATGCCGCGGAGCAGCTCGGCGATCGCCAGCGGGCGCCTGGCGCGGTGCGCGAAGCCGCTCTGATAGGTCTCGGCCGAAACACCCTGAAGGCAGGCGGAGGCGGCCCCGGCGGCGCTGGCGAGCGCGACCGCGATGCCGTCGCCGGCAAGGCTTGCGATCACCGCCGCCTGGTCGCCGACCCGATAACGGCCGGCCATGGTATCGCGCGCGCGCCAGCCGTAAGGCACGCCGGCGACCGCCTCCCACGCGCCCGGCGGCGAAGCATGGATCCGCTCGGCGAGCAGCGGGCATTCGCCGGCAAGCTCGGCGAGCAGCGGTTCGGGTCCGTCCGCCGCCTTCATCCGCTCGCGCGAGACCGACAGGCAGAGATTGGCGGCGCCATCCTCCTGCAGCAGCAGCCCGGCATAGCCGCCGTCATAAAGGTGCAGCTCGATGGTTCCGGCGAGCGCGGCCTCGAGCGCCGCCGACGGCGCCAGCGCGGTGCGCAGCCCGACCGAGACCGGGCGCGTGCCGATCTCCCGCGCGCCGCCGCGCAGCTCGTGCTTGCCGGTGGCCAGGAACAAGGCTTCCGCCGCCATTTCCTCGCCATCGTCGAGCCGGACGCGGCCATCGTCCAATGTCCGCGCCGCCCGGCCGCGTAGCACCGAGGCTCCGGCCTCCTCGGCCATGAGCAGCAAAGCGGCGTCGAGCCGCCGCCGCGACAGCCCCGCCGCCGCCTGCGGCAGCGCCGCCTCCACCGTCCGGCGCCCCGAGACGAGCCGCAGCCGGTGGATCGCGCGCGCCCCGAGCGCAGCCGGATCGAGCCCGAGCCGGCGCAGCGCCGCAATCGCATCCCAGCCGAGAAAGCCGCCGCAGACCAGGTCGCGATCGCCGGGGCAGCGTTCGATCAGCACCGGCATCGCGCCACCGCGGGCCAGCGCGATCGCCGTGGCGGCGCCCGCCGGCCCGCCGCCGATGATCAGCGCAGCCGTTCGACGCATAGACGGAACGGAAAACGCCGCACGATCCGGGTCGCGCCGTCGGGCAACCCGGCCTTGCGGAGGATCTCCCGCCAGTCCGCCGGACGGAACGCACGCGCGATCGACAGCTGCCCGTCCTCGCGCACGATGCGGTGCGCGCCGATCGCCCGCGCCAGCAGCGGAAAGCCGTAATAAGAGAAGACGTGGCGATGGAGATCGCTGATCAGCCAGCCGCGCGTCGCATTGCGCTCCATGAAGCGGATGAAGCTGTCGAGTTCGGGGTGGGTCATATGGTGGGCGACCTGGCTGCTGATCACGAAGTCGAACGGGCCGGACAGTTCGGCATAGTCGCCGGTGCGATAGTCGATCGGCATCCCCGCCGGCGTCGCCGCGCGCGCCGCGTCCTCGCTTTTCGGGTTGAGATCGATTCCGACCAGATCGACCGCGATCCCGCGCCGCCGCGCCCAGCGCGCGATCGCGCGCAACATGTCGCCATGGCCGAAGCCGACGTCGAGCAGCCGGAAGGCCGGCGTGACGGTCGCGGCGCGCTTGAGGAAAGCGAGCGTCGGCCAGGCGGTCAAGGTCCAGCGGTTCACCCGCGAAAGGTCGCGCAGCACCCGGTCGTAGATGGCCGGGTCGAGCCCCGGATCGTCCATTTGCTCGTCCCGGCGGACGCGCTCCTGGAGCGATATCACCTACGGAGCCCCTGCCTTTTCGAAGTGGAAGCCCTCGGCGGCCAGGCCGGGTCCGAACGCGATCGCGACGCCCTTGCCGACATCGGGCCGCCCGAGCAGCTCGGCGAGCACGAACATCAGGGTCGACGACGACATGTTGCCGCAGCGCTCGAGGATGTCGCGCGAGGCGAACAACGCGCCCTGCGGCAGCTCGAGCCCCCGTTCGACCGCGTCGAGGATCGAGCGGCCGCCGGCATGGACCGCCCAGGTATCGACTTCGTTCGGGCTCCAGCCGTTGAACAGGGTCTTGCGCACCTCGTCCTTCTCCAGCGCATGCTGGATCCGGCCGGGCACTTCGCCGGACAAGGTCATTTCGAAGCCGGTGTCGCCGATCTGCCACTGGATCATCTCGGCCGAATCCTCGAGCGGGGCGGAGAACAGATGGCTCATCTCGAACCCTTCGGGGTCGGCAGTCACCAAAGCGGCCGCGGCGCCGTCGCTGAACTGGAGCATCGCCAGCAGTGGTTCGAGCTTCTGGGTATGCTGGAGGTGGAGCGAGCAGAGCTCGACGGTGACCGCGAGCACCCGCGCCTGCGGATCCGAGCGGACGATATGAAAAGCGGTGCGCAGCGCGCAGACCGCGGCATAGCAGCCCATGAAGCCGACCAGAGTACGCTCGACATGGTCGAGGCCGAGCCGGCGGGCGATGATCTGGTCGATGCCGGGCGCGACGAAGCCGGTGCAGCTTGCCACGACCAGATGGGTGACGCCGTCGAGCGCGATCTGGTCCTTGAGCTTGTCGATCGCGGCGAGCGCGAGCTCGGGCGCTTCCTTTTCGTAGCATTGCATCCGGGTCGAGGTCGCCGGCGACTCGCCATGATAGAAGCCGCCCGGCTCGTTGTGCGGGCGGCCGCCCGGCGCCGGCGGCAGCACCGACCAGCGATGCGCGATGCCCGAGCGTTCGGCCATGCGCAGAAACAATTTGCGCAGCCGCGAATCCTCGATCTGTCCTTCGGCCCAGTCGATGAACAGCTGGTGCACGTCATGATCGGGGATGGCGCCGGCTATGGCGTTGATAAAGGCGCGTCTTTCGCTCACCCGAAGTCCCTCCGGATTGTCACGCCCCCGTCTCTTAACGGCTACGCCGGAACAAGGGTCCGTGGCAACAAGGCCGAGCACCGAATCTATTCGGCTGCGCAACGATTCCAGCCCGGACCGCGCACCGCCCGCCCCGGAGTCGCGCCGGTATGCTCGCCGTCGGCGAGCACCTGGACGCCGTTGACGAAGACGTGGCGCATCCCGACCGCATATTGGTGCGGCGCGGCGAAGGTCGCCCGGTCGGCGATCGTCGCCGGATCGAAGATGGCGAGATCGGCGAAGAATCCCTGGCGGAGCGCGCCGCGTTCGGCGATGCCGAGATTCGAGGCCGGCAGCGTCGTCATCCGGCGCACCGCTTCCTGCAGCGGCACCAGATGTTCGTCGCGCGAATAGCGGCCGAGCAACCGCGCGAAATTGCCGTAAGCGCGCGGATGCGGATTCGAATTGAGGAACAGACCTTCGGTGGCGAGGCTGGCGGCATCGGATCCGAAGCTCATCCAGGGCAATTGGACCTGGCGGCGGACATTGTCCTCGCTCATCAGGAAGTAGATTGTGCCGACCCGGCTATTGTCCTCGACGACGAGGTTCATCGCGGTCTCTTCGGGGCTGGTGCCGCGCATCGCGGCCACTTCGGCCAGGGTCTTGCCGACATAATGGCGCAAGGCCGGGTTGCGGAATTCGGCGAGCAGCATGCCAGCCGGCCCGGCGCCATGGAACAGATTCTCCCAGCCCTGGCCGGGGGCACGCATTTCGGCGGCGACCCGGGCGCGGACCGCGGGATCGCGCAGCCGCCGGATCCATTCCTCCTGGCCGCCGGCCTGGACCCAGAGCGGCATCGCCGCGTCGAGCCCGGTCGCGCCGGCCGGATAAGTGTACATATTGGCGGTGATCCTGAGGCCCTGCGCGCGGGCGGCCTCGATCCGCCGAATGACGTCGTCATACCGGCCCCAATTGTCGCGGCCGGCCAGCTTGAGATGGTAGATTTCGGCGGGCGCATGGGCGCGGCGCGCAATCTCGATCAGCTCGTCGACCGAGGCCAGGATCTGGTCGCCTTCGGAGCGCATATGGCTGATGTACATGCCGCCGCAGCGCCCTGCCTCGCTGACCAGAGCGACCAGCTCGTCGGTCTCGGCGAAATTGGCCGGCGCGTACATCAGAGCGCTGCCGACGCCCATCGCGCCCTCGTTCATCGCCTGGCGCACCAGCGTCCGCATCCGGGCGAGCTGCGCCGGGGTCGGATCGACATCGCCCTCGCCGAGCTCGTGAATCCGCACCGTCGTCGCGCCGACGAAGCTTGCGACATTGGGTGAAACCCCGCGCCGCTCGAGAAATTCGAGATAGTCGCCAAGGCTGGTCCAGCTGATCGGATAGCGGATGTCGCTCTGGCGCGATTGCTCGCGCCGCTTCATCGCGTCATTGACCGGCCCCATCGACCAGCCTTCGCCCATCACCTCGAGCGTCACCCCCTGGCGGATCTCGCTCTGGCCGCGCCCGTCGTGGATCAGCGATTCATTCGACCAGCTCAGCATGTTGATGAAGCCCGGCGCCACCGCGAGCCCGCGCGCGTCGATCTCGCGCCCTGCCGCGCCCGGCGCGCGTGGACCGACATAAGCGATGCGGTCGCCGCGCAGAGCGACGTCGCCCGGATAAGGCGCGCCGCCGCTGCCGTCGTAAATCGTCCCGCCGCGGATGACGACATCGAAACCGGGCTGCGAATCGCCCGGCGCGGCGCCGGCAAGCAGAGCGGCGGCGCAGAGCGCCGCAAGATTGCGAAACAATCCTCGATGTCGCCGCGCGATCCGCATCTTTTGCCCCCGTCGCCAAGAAAGCGCGAGAATGGGACGGCCGGCGATGGCGCTCAAGCAGGAAATGGCGGACGCCGTTGCCCGGCGCCCGCCATTCCTCCCTAGCAGGAATCTCTCAGTTGGTGTCGTGGAGGTCGCGGCGCATTTCCTCGGCAGCCTCGCGCATCTCCTGGGCTCCTTCCCGCATCCCCTCGGCGCCCTCGTCGAGACTTTCGGCGGCTTCGAGCAATTCCTCGTGAGTCAGCGTCCGGCCGCGCGCCCGCGCGCGAGCGATCTCTTCCTCGCGGCAGCGCTGGTCGCGGAACCGCGCCGCCTGGCGTTCCATCTGTCGCGCGCCTTCCTCCATACCGGCCGCGCCGCGCAACATGCCGCCGGCGCCCTGCGCCAGAGAGACCGCCACGGTGCGCCGAACCTGCTGGGCCTGGGCCAGCGCGTCGCGCACGATCACTGCCGCCTGTGCCTGAACCGCCACGGCTTGGCCGTGGGCTTCGACGCGGGCGACCCGCTCCGCGCTCCGCGCCGCCTCCACCGCCGCGGCGATTTCGGTACGGTTGAGCCGGCCGGCCTCGCGGATCGCCAACTCGGCCTCGGCGAGCGCCGCCTCGATCTCCGCGGGATCGACCGCGGCCTTCGCCCGGGCGACGATATGCGGAATTTGCGAGAGCGTCGCCGCCAGGGAGCCGCGCGACGGCGGCACAGGAGGATGCGGCGCTGCCGGGGGCGCAGGCGACGCCAGCGGGGCAGCGAGCGCAGCCGGAGCCGAGGGCGCTGCGGGCGGCACAGGCGGGGCCGGAGCAGCGGGCGGGGTCGGGGTGGCGGCGACCAGCTTCGTCGCCGCGACCGAGGTCGTAATGCCGATGCAGACCAGCATCGCGATCACGGTCGAGGCCGATCCCGACGGCCGCTCGCGCGTGCCGCGATCGAGGATCGCCCGCACCCGTCGGCCGAGCGCGCTGGCCGAAGGCGCGATGCTGTTGGCTGGGACGAGCCCGCCATTGGTCTGGGCCCAGCTCAGCAGGGTCTCGGCATAGCGCGCCGGCTCGACGCAATGCGCCGCCTCGCAATCGGCGGCTTCCTCGGCCTGCTGGACGACTTCGCGCTCGAGCAGCCACACCAAAGGATTGAACCAGAACAGGGTGGCGGCGATGCGCGAGAGCATCAGTGCCAGCCAGTCGCGGCGCGCGACATGGGCGATCTCATGGGCGAGAATGCCCTCGGCATCTTCCGGCTGGGCGAGGGTGTCGAGATCGATCAGGATGACCGGCCGGCGCCAGCCCCAGCTCAGCGGCGCGATGACCCCGTCGACCGCGAGCAGCCTGATCCTGTCATGCACCTCGTGCACCGGGGCGGACGCGCGGACGCGGTCGAACGCGGCGAGCCATTCCGGGCAGGTCACCTCGCACCCACTGCGCGTCCAACGGCGCAGCATCCACAAACCGGCGAGCAGCCGCGCGCCGATCATCGCCAGCCCGCCCAGATAAGCGAGCAGGACGAGCGGCGTCGGATCGTCCCAGATCGTCGGCTCGGGCGCCGCCGGCAGCGCGCCGACCAGGCTGGCGAGTACCACCTCGGGGCCGGGACTGTAGAACAGGGACGGCTCGGGCGCGGCGAAAGCGACGATCTCGAGCGCCGGCAGCCAGAGCGCGATCAGCGGCAGCAGCAGCAGCATCGCGACGCCGATGCGGAGCACCAGCGCCCGATCGGCAGCGGCGCGCGACCGCAGTACATAAGCCAGCACCAGAGCGGCGCCGCTGATCAGCGCCGATTTCCACGCCATTTCGGCAAAGAAGGTGAGATCCATCACTCCCGCTCCTTGGCTTGATCGATCGCCGCCCTGAGCGCGGCCGCTTCCTCGGGCGACAGACTCTTGGTGAGCCCGAGCAACGCGGTCGCCGCGCTCGCTGCCGAGCCGTCGAAAAAGGTCCGAACCATCTGCTTGAGCGCCGATTCGCGAACCTTCGAGGCCTGCGGCACGCTCTTGTAGACATAAGCGAGCTCGGACGAGCGGTGCTTGACCAACCCGCGCCCCTCGAGCCGCGCCAGCAGGGTGCGGACCGCCGAATAGCTCGGCGGATCGGCCATCGCCCCGCGAATCTCGGCTGCGGTCGCTTCGCCGGCGCTGCACAAAAGCTCGAAGATCTCACGCTCGCGGCGCGGAAGGGAATCGATCATGGGCTCCACCTGCTTTCCTCGCCAGGATGCCACATTTGTAGCAGTACGCAAGCCCGTTTCGTCGCGCGAGCCGTTCATTTCGCCGCCGAAAGCTGAAGGCCGGATGAACCGCCGCACCCCGCTAGCGCGGATAGGTCTCGTCCATATAAGCGAGCGCTCCCGCGACGAGTGCCTCGAGCACGGCGATGTCCACGTCGGCGAGCCGCTTGATGTAGAGGCACGACTTGCCGGTGCGGTGCTTGCCGAGCCGGCCGAGCAGATCCTGCTGTCGCGGGGCATCGCACAGCAGGTAGAGGACGAGCTCCCGGGCGCGCGGCGAGAAGCCGATCCGGCACATGTCGCCTTCATGGCCGCTCGCATATTTGTAGTGACAGGCGCCGAAGCCAATGATGCTCGGCCCCCACATCCGGGCCGGTTCGCCCGACAGCCGCGCCATCATCGCCCGGACCGCCTGTGCATCGGCGCGGCGGCCCGGATCGGGGACGCCGCCGAGGAACGCGTCGACGTCGGTCGCGGTCGGCCTGGTCTTGATCTCCGCCATGACGACTCCCGACTGGATGGCGGGTCATATCACGAGTGCCGGCAAGATCTGGCCTCCTCTGGTTCCGACTCGTGTATTACTATAGCAATACAGCTAGGGCAAGCGCCGTCACGGACTCGGCGGCCGTTCCCCGGTCAGGATCTGCGAGAAGACCAGCCGCCAGCCCGGCGCCTGCTTCTGCCAGACATGGACGAAATGGCCGTCGAGCCGCGCGCCGCCCTCGCCGGTGACCCGGCCATAGGTCCAGACGAGGTCGCCGCCCGCCGAGGCCCCGCCGCCCAAAGGCGGCGCGAAGCGCAGGATCGGCGGGTAAGCGGCGAGCAGGCTGCGCACCGCCTCCGGCGTCCGCGCCGGCGGATGCCCGGCGACATGCAGCCGTCCCGCGGGCGCATAATAGAAAAGGTGCGCCGCCTGCTGGTCCGATCCGGCCTGCGCCGCGAGCGCGGCCTCCGCAGCGCGGACCTCGGCCATCGCTGCCTCGGCCGACGCCGCGCCGACTCGCGCCGGCGGGAGATAGAGTGGCTGGCTGTCCGGACCGGGATCGTTCGCCGATGACGCGCCGAGGCCGCCGTCATAGACCCATTTCCAGCTTCCGTCGGGCTGCCGCCTCCAGATCGTGAAATAGGTACCGCCGCGCCGGCCGCCGAATTCGACCGGGCCGCTGGTGAAGCCGAGATCGCCCGAGCGGGCGATCCCGGCCCAGATCGGAAACCAGAATAGAGACGGCTGCGGCGGCGCGACCGGTGCATCCCGGTTGAGCGCGTCGTGGGTCCGGCTGACTCCGCTGTTGATCATGATCGCATCGGGCGCGGAATGATTGAGGAAGCCGCGATCCACGCCGATCCGGCCGGTCTCGGCGGCAAAGGCGCGCTCGGCGGCAACGATCGGCGCCGGATCGGGCGCGGCCGGAACGTGGGCGCAGGCGGCTGTTGCCGCCGCCGCGACCGCGGCAACGAGACTCAGACGTCCCATAGGTGACTCCGTTGGTTGGCGAAGGCGGTCAGCGCCGCCGGTAGGTCCACTGCATCGCGTTGGCGCCGTCGATCGCCGAGATCGTCGCGACCAGGGTTTCGCCGTCGCGGCGATAGACGATCCGCTGCGGGTAATCGTGCGCCGGATTTTCGAAAGTCGCGCCAGTCCCGCTCGCCGCGGTCAGCCGGAACGCCACCGGCGCCCGCCCGCCTGGCTGGGCGATATAGACGGGGACGCCGTCCGCCCCCGCCTGGATCCGGAGGAATTCGAATTCGCCGACCCGGTCGCCCTCGCCGCTGCGGCTGAACCCGATCAGCATCCCGCCTCTGGGCTCGGCCCAGACCTCCTCGGTCCAGCGCCCCCGGGTCTCGGTCTGCCAGCGGCCGCTGATCCAGCAGAGGTCGTTCTGCCCCGCCGGCCCCTGCGCCGCGCCGATCAGCGCCGCCGCCGCAATCACCAGCCATTTCGCCATGGTTCCGCTCCCTCCGACCAGGGCCTGTCATGCCGGGTTTCGCGACGACGGTCTTGAACCGACGCGACAAAGGCCGTCTGATGCGCGCGTGGACTATCGCGAATATCCACCGCCGCCGGCGCTGGCCGGGCTGGTCAAATGCTTCTGGACGCTCGCTGCCGACGGCGCGCCGGGCGGCTGGATCGAGCATCGCGCGACCCCCGACGGCTGCGTCGAGATCATCCGCCGCCTCGCCGGCCGCTCGCGCTGGGACGGCGAGCAGCCCGAATGTTTCGCGGTCGGGCTGATCGCCGAGGCGACGCCGTTCGAGATCAGCACCGATTCGCGATTCGTCGCGGTCCGGCTCTGGCCCTGGGCGTGGCCGCGGCTCGACCCGACGCCGCCTGATGCGATCCGTGGACGCTGGATCGCGCTTGCCGATCCGGCGCTGGCGCCCCGCGACCTCGAACAGGGCGAGAGTGATCTTACGGCGCGGCTGGCGGCCGCCGATGGACTCAATGCGACCGGCAGGGCGCTGCTCGGATCGGCCACGGTCGAGGAGATGGGCAAAGCGACCGGCATGGCGCCGCGCACCCTGCAGCGCTGGTTCGCGCGCCATGTCGGGATGCCGCCGCGCCATTATCTCAGGCTGCTCCGCTTCCAGAAGGCGTTCGAGCAGGTGCCCGGCGAGCGCAGCCTCGCCGATCATGCCGCAGCGCAGGGCTTCGCCGATCAGGCCCATATGGCGCGCGAATTTCGCGAGATGGCCGGGATGCCGGCTAAACAGGCGCGCCGCACCGCGCGCGGCCCGTTCCTGACCTGAACCAGCCTCAGCGCGGCTTGCGGAAGCGGTAGACGACACGGTCGGTCCGGCCACGGATCGACGGGTCGAACACGCTTGTCGTGTGATTGTCCTCGGGATTGCGCAGCAGGTCGGTTTCGCGGTCGAAGACGAAGCCGGCGCGCTCGAAATCGGCGCGGATCACCGCGGGATCGATCCGGTGCGAGGCTTCGACCACCGCCCTTGTGTCGCCGCCCGCCGGCGCGACATGATCGATCACCGCCACGGTCCCGCCGGGCCGGGTCGCGGCGAAGATCGCCTGGGTCACCGTATTGGGATCGATCCGCGGCAGGCCGAACTGCGCGCTCTCCCAATAGGCGTCGTGATAGACGAGGTGGAACAGAACGAAATCATAGCTGTTCGGCGCGAAGGAGAGCGCGGTGGTCGGGGTGAAGTAGAAAGCGGTGTTCGGCGAGCGCTCGTGGATCGCGGCGAGCGCGGCGGCCACCCGCGCGTTGCGGCCGAAACCCGGCGAGTTCCAGCCGGTGACCGAGCCCTGCGGCCCGACCGCTCGGGCCATGATCTCGGCATAATAGCCGGTGCCGGTGAAGTAATCGAGCACCCGGTCGCCGCGCTCGAGCCCGAGCCAGCGCAGCACCTCGACCGGCCGTCGCGACGGATCGAGCGCGAGCGCCTCGGCCGGGCGGCCCGGCGCGGCGACCGCGGCGGCGACGTCGGCGGGTGCCGCAGAGGCGGCGGCGACCGGAATGGTCAAGGCGAAGGCGAAGGAAAGCAGCGCGCGCTTCAGCATGATGGTCCCCTGTCCTGGTTCGGCGTGATCCTATCAGCCGCGGCGTCGCGGCATAAGGCGATTCGACCGGCCTCCGCCTCGCTTCGATCAAGCGGCCCCGCGCTCCGCCGCGTGCGCGGTCTTCAGCATCGCGGCCAGCATGAGCCCCGGCTTCATTTCATTCTCCCCGTTCGGTGTTGCAGGTCGCGCCGGCCGGACTGATCGAACCGCGACGCATCCTGCGTGCGCGGCGGGCCGCTGGTAAGGCTGCCGCTTGCCTTCCGCCGCTTGCGAACCCATCTCGCAGCAACCGCGTTGACCTCCCGCGCGACGTCAATTAACAATAGAACAAATCTGGAACAGACGGCCGATGCTCACCCATATTTCCGTCCGCGGCGCGCGCGAGCACAATCTCAAGGATATCGATATCGATATCCCGCGCGAGACGCTGACGGTGATCACCGGCCTGTCGGGATCGGGAAAGTCGAGTCTCGCCTTCGACACCATCTATGCCGAGGGGCAGCGCCGCTATGTCGAGTCGCTGAGCGCTTATGCGCGCCAGTTCCTCGAGATGATGCAGAAGCCCGACGTCGACCATATCGAGGGCCTCTCGCCGGCGATCTCGATCGAGCAGAAGACGACCTCGCGGAATCCGCGCTCGACCGTCGCCACCGTCACCGAGATCTACGACTATATGCGGCTGCTCTGGGCGCGGGTCGGCGTGCCTTATTCGCCGGCGACCGGCGAGCCGATCTCCGCCCAGACCGTCAGCCAGATGGTCGACCGGACCATGGCCTTGCCCGAGGGCACCCGGCTCTATCTGCTCGCCCCGGTCGTCCGCGGCCGCAAGGGCGAGTATCGCAAGGAGCTCGCCGAGTGGCAGAAAGCCGGCTTCACCCGCGTCCGCATCAACGGCCAGTTCCACGACATCGAGGACGCCCCGGCGCTCGACAAGAAATACAAGCATGACATCGAGGTGGTGGTCGACCGGCTGGTGGTCCGCGAAGGCATCGAGACGAGGCTGGCCGATTCGCTCGAGACGGCGCTGAAGCTCGCGGACGGGCTGGTCTACCTGGATCCCGCGGACTCTCGCCCCGCCCCTTCAGGGGAGGGGCTGAACAGTGTCCGCGAAGCGCGCGCGACCTTCACCGTCCCGTCGGAGCTCGACGATGCCGTTGAGGGGCCCAATAGCAATGCGATCGAATCCGCCGGCGCCGACGACGGCAATGCCCGCACCGGCGTTGCCGCCGCCTTGCAGCAGGCCCATGACCGCGATGTCGAGGCCGGCCGCAATATTCTCTCCGACAACGCTCCGCCGGGCCGGATCGTCTTCTCCGAGAAATTCGCCTGCCCGGTCTCGGGCTTCACCATCGCCGAGATCGAGCCGCGGCTGTTCTCGTTCAACGCGCCGCAGGGCGCGTGCCCGGGCTGCGACGGTCTCGGCGAGAAGCAATTGTTCGATCCCGACCTGATCGTCCCCAACGAGGCGCTGTCGATCAAGAAAGGCGCGGTCGTGCCCTGGGCGCGCTCCAACCCGCCCTCGCCTTATTATATGCAGGTGCTCGGTTCGCTCGCCCGCGAGTTCGATTTCGCGCTCGACACGCCGTGGCGCGACCTGCCCGAGGAGGTGCATGAGATCATCCTCAACGGCACCAGGGGCCGCCCGGTCACGCTGCGCTTCGTCGACGGCCGCAAGAGCTACGAGGTCAGGAAGCCGTTCGACGGCGTGATCGGCAATCTCAACCGCCGCATGCTCCAGACCGAGAGCGCCTGGATGCGCGAGGAGCTCAGCAAATATCAGAGCGCCGCGCCGTGCGAGACCTGCAACGGCGCCCGGCTCCGGCCCGAGCCGCTCGCGGTCAAGATCGCCGGCGAGCATATCAGCCAGGCGACCGGCCGTTCGGTCCGCCACGCCCTGGAGTGGTTCTCGACGCTCGACGGGAAACTGACTCCGACCCAGAGCGAGATCGCCCGCGCGATCCTCAAGGAGATCAACGAGCGGCTCGGCTTCCTCAACAATGTCGGCCTCGATTATATCGAGCTGAGCCGCCGATCGGGTACCCTGTCGGGCGGCGAGAGCCAGCGCATCCGGCTCGCCAGCCAGATCGGCTCGGGCCTGTCGGGCGTGCTCTACGTGCTCGACGAGCCTTCGATCGGCCTCCACCAGCGCGACAATGACCGGCTGCTGCTGACCCTCCAGCGGCTGCGCGACCTCGGCAACACCGTGCTCGTCGTCGAGCATGACGAGGACGCGATCCGCCACGCCGATTATGTCATCGACATGGGCCCGGGCGCCGGCATGCATGGCGGCAACATCGTCTGCCATGGCAAGCTCGACGACGTCCTGGCCTGCACCGAGAGCCTGACCGCCGACTATCTGACCGGCCGCCGCGCGGTCCCGATCCCGGCCCAGCGCCGCAAAGGCACCGGCAGGAAGCTCACGCTCCACGGCGCCACCGCCAACAATCTCAAGAGCGTCACCGCGGCGATCCCGCTCGGCACCTTTTGTTGCGTCACCGGCGTCTCGGGCTCGGGCAAATCCAGCTTCACCATCGACACGCTCTACGCGGCCGCCGCGCGCCATCTCAACGGCGCCCGGATCACCGCCGGCCGCCACGAGAAGGTCACCGGACTCGAATATCTCGACAAGGTGATCGACATCGATCAGTCGCCGATCGGCCGCACCCCGCGCTCCAACCCGGCGACCTATACCGGCGCCTTCACCCAGATCCGCGATTGGTATGCCGGCCTGCCCGAGAGCCTGGCGCGCGGCTACAAGCCCGGCCGGTTCAGCTTCAACGTCAAGGGCGGCCGCTGCGAGGCGTGCAAGGGCGATGGCCTGATCAAGATCGAGATGCACTTCCTGCCCGACGTCTACGTCACCTGCGACGTCTGCCACGGCCAGCGTTACAATCGCGAGACGCTCGAGGTGAAGTTCAAGGGCCACAGCATCGCCGACGTGCTCGACATGACCGTCGAGGCCGCCGCCGAATTGTTCAAGGCCGTTCCCCCGATCCGCGACAAGATGCGGATGCTCGAGGAGGTCGGGCTCGGTTACATCAAGGTCGGCCAGCAGGCGACGACCTTGAGCGGCGGCGAGGCGCAGCGGGTCAAGCTCGCCAAGGAGCTGAGCCGCAGGGCGACCGGGCAGACGCTCTACATTCTCGACGAGCCGACCACCGGCCTGCATTTCGAGGATGTGCGCAAGCTGCTCGAGGTGCTCCAGGCGCTGGTCGACCAGGGCAACACGGTGGTGGTGATCGAGCACAATCTCGAGGTCATCAAGACCGCGGACTGGATCCTCGACCTGGGGCCGGAGGGGGGAGACAAGGGCGGCGAAGTCGTGGCCGAAGGGACGCCCGAAGATGTCGCGGGCGAGCCGCGATCCTATACTGGCGGCTATCTCGGCCCGCTCCTCGCCAAGTCCGCCCGTTCCGATCAGCCCGCGCTCAAGCTTGGAAAGGCGCGTTCCTCCGCCTCAAAGCGTCAGAGAGAGGCGGCTGAATAGGCCGCACCACGCAATAGCCTGCGAATGTCCCGTGACGCGCGCGGAGAGACACCGCGATCTTCAATGTATCCCTTCGACATTTGCTAAAATATTCAAACAGGTGCATGGCGGCACGGCTAAGTCGCCGGGCGACGGATTCTGGGCTCTCGAGACCACCTTTCCTTCTCTTCATGCTTCTGACGCCTGGCGCCGGCCGCTCTGGTCGCGCCAGAACCATGATCAAAGGAAAAGATCATGCCTATTGGCACCGTAAAATTCTTCAACGTCGACAAGGGCTTCGGCTTCATCCAGCCCGAGGGCAGCGGCAATGACGCGTTCGTCCATATCACCGCGGTCCACGCCGCCGGGATGACCACGCTGAACAAGGATCAGCGCGTCAGCTATGAGCTGGAGAACGACCAGCGCGGCAAGACCAGCGCCGTCAACCTGCAGAACGCCTGACCGGCGAGCCTTCGCCGCTCCGGCGGCGGAGGCGAACCGAACATTGCAAGGAGGGGAGCGAACCATTTGGTCCTCTCCTCTCCGCCTCATTCGAAAGGGTCCGTCCATGGAATCTAAGCTGCACAGCTTCTACCTCGCCCGCGCGGCCGATTCCGAACGCGCCGCCGAGGCGGCGACCCTCGCCAATGTCCGCGAGCGCCACCTCGTCGCCGCGCTGACCTGGACCGACCTCGCCACCCGCACCGGCCGCGTCGAATCGATGCGTACCCGGATCACGGCCGAGAAGCAGGCCGAGCGCGCTGCCGAGTAAAGCGCCCACCACTTAGAGACTGAAGTCGCGACTTCGCGTGGCCGGACTGGTTCGCCCGGAGGAGCCGACTCCGCCGCGCCTTACTGGCAGCGACGCACCGGATCGCGCTGCCGCCAGTCGGGCTGCTGGTTGTCGGCGTCGCGGCAGTCGCGGCCGCCGCGCCCGTAATTGGCAGGGTCGCGGGTCTGGCCGCTGTCGCTGTCGGTAATGCCGCTATAAGAGGCGAAGCTGCCGTCCGGTCGCCTCTGGATCGAGTTGCGCGTGGTATTTCCGCTGGTGCCTCTGCCCTGCCCATAGGAGTCGGTCGGGTCGCGGTCGGTGATCCCGGTCTGCGTCGGCCGCCCGCGCCGCCCGCCGCCCGACGGGTCGGCGCCCTGGCCGCTGTCGCTGTCCGAATAGCCGGTCTGGCCGCTTTGCGGCTGCTGCGGCTGGCCCTGGGCATTGCCGCCGGGCCCGCGGCCGTGGCCGGCATTGTCGGCATAGGAGCCGCTGTCGCTGTCGGTGACTCCGGTATAGGGGCCGGTCTGCCCGGCGCGGGCTTCGCCGCCGATCACGCCGAGCGCCCCTACCGCGACGGCGCCGCCCGCCACCTGCCCGAGGAATGAACGTCGATTGAGTTTACGCCTGGGTTTCATCGCTCTTCTCCCGTGTCCCGATGGGTACAATTCGTCTCGGTAACGGACGCCCTGCTGCACAGGGTCGGCGCTGCTGCCGCGATGCCCCCCGTGCCGAAGGGGAAAACTCTGCCTGTTCGCGAGTCGGGGCAAGCGGAATCTGCGGCGATTACGGTATCTTTGGCTCTCTCGCCGACGGCGGCAGCGCACCGAAACGGCGCGCCTGCAACCGTCGCCGCCACGCTCAGCTCAGATATTGGACGACATAGCGGAGGATAAGCAGCACCAGCACCACGATGCTCGCCGTCTTGCCGCGGACCAGCATCGCGGCGGCTAGCAGCCCGTAAAGGGCGACGGCGGATCCGATCACGATCGGCGCCCGGACCGCTTCGGAGAAGCCCGGCACGGTGAGCAGATAGGCGGTCTGGAGGACGCTGAGCGCGATCAGGGTGCCGAACACCGCCCGGCGCACGCGGAAATAATGCGCGTCGAGGTCCACCCAGTCGGCCCGCTCGGTCGGGAAGACGAGATGGGCGGCGATATAATAAGAACCAGCGAAGACCAGGCCGCCAAGGCTGACTGTCCCGCTGAAGGTGAGCTGGCCGCGCGCGATCCAGGCCGAGCCTCAGAACGAGATCAGGTCGAGCATGACGAACAGGCCGAGCAAGGGCGTCAGCCAGCCGGCGCGGAACCGCGCTTCGGCTTGGCCGGCCGCGCCCAGCTTGACCGCGCGCAGCTGAGCCTCGATCAGCCGGGCCAACCCGCCCAGCACCTCGACCAGGCTGAAGCCGAGCAGCAGTCCCAGCAAGGAGAAGACGAACTCGAAATCGCTCATGATCCGGCCCCCCGGCGGCGCGCACGCTCCGCCTTGCCCGAAGCGGGGCGCCGGCGCATCTCATTTCCGGTCGGCAACGCGCGCAGCCGCGCGCCGTCAGTCCCGGCGGAAGCGCAGCGGGCAATCGCGCCGTTCGGCGCCACCCCCGTTCGGCGTGCCGAATGCGATGTCCTCGACGATGAGCTCGCCGTCGGCGGCGAAGCGGGCGCGGCCGTCGAGGTCGAGGTCCTCCGGCACGGCGTTGCCGCGCTCGACCGTCAGGACCAGCGCGCCACTGGCGGGATCGAAGCGGTAGCGGCCCCAATAATCCTTGTAGGTCTCGAACGGGACGAAGGTGACGGCGAAGCGGCCCGCGGCGTCGGCGTCGAACTCGAGCTCCGCGACCGGCATCGGCGCCGGATCGCCGCCGGCGCAGACCGGGCTCGACTGGTGCCAGCGGCCGGCCAGCGCGCTGCCGCCCGGCTGGGCCTGGGCACCGACCGTGGCCGGCTGCGCCGCGTTGCCGGGCTTCGCCGGCTCATCCCCGTTGCCCGCGGCGGGAGCGCCGCCGCAGCCCGTGGCCAACAGGAGTCCGCCGAGCATTCCGGCCGCGAACGGCCGTCGGCTGTGCATGCGCGACCTTGTCATTCCGATCCCCGGGCCGCTCCGGGATCACCCGCAGCGGTTGCTTTTGCTTTACATCCGATTCGCAGGCGTGCCTATTCGCCACCTCGAATCCGACGGCAATGGGGGGAGAGGACATGCGCGGAATCGTCATCAGCTTTTCGCTCGCCTTGCTCGCCGCGTGCGGCGGCGCGGCGACCAATATGACCAATGGCAGCAACGACGCGGCACCGGCCGCGAACGCGGCCGCGCCCGAGGCCGATGCGAACGGCGCGAAGCCCGAGACGGCCGCCGCGCCTGCCGCCGCGACGGGCGATCCGCGGCGCGCCGGCGAGATCCAGGAATGTATCGCCGACGTCCGGCCCGAGGTTCCCGAGGGCACCGACCTCAACGCCTTCTGCGGCTGCGCGGTCGACCGGATGCAAGGCGGCGGAGGCGAGCGCGCGGCGATGGAGGCGTGCGCGACCGAGATGGGAATCGAACCGCGGCACTGATTGCCCGACGGTTAGAGGCGGTCGACCGCCTCGAGCGCAGAAGCGAGGTTCCAGCCGGTGGCGGCGCGGACCAGCTTGACCGCGTCGAGCTTGCGGTCCTGGCCGAGCAGGAGCCGCGCCTCCTCGGCGACCTCCGGCGGCAATGTCGCGACCAAAGCCGGGATTGAAGCCGGCGACGCCTCCGACGGACAGGGTTCGGCCGGAGGCGCCGGCGAGAGCTCGTCTTCGACCGATTCTTCTGCCAGCGGCGCGGACATCGCCGCAGGCTGCACACGCGCGGCGAGATCGGGCGGCGGCGCGATCAGGTCGCGCGCGCCGCGCCGACGGACGGCGATGACCACCAGCGCGAAAAAGGCAACGCCGATCGCGGCCAGCACCGGGACGGACAGGAACATGGCGATCTAGATCCGCTGCCCGGGCGTCAGCAGCGGCGTCCGTGCTGAACCGGATCGGCATTGTTGCCGGTGTCGGAATCGGTGCAGTGCCGGGTATTGGTCGGCGTGGTGTCGCGCGGCACGACGGGCCTGCCGCAATTCCGGCCGCGCCCGCCCGGATCCGATCCGGGGCCGCCGTCCGAATCGGAGCAGCCGCTCGCGGGCTCGTTATATTGTCCGGGGTTGTTGGCGCCCTGCGGACCGCGGCCGCCGAACTGCGGATCGGCGTTCGGGCCGGTGTCGCGATCGGTATAATAATTGCGCGTGCCTCTGCCGTAGCCCGGCCGGTCGGCGCCCTGGCCGGTGTCGCGGTCGGTGACGCCGGTATAGGTCTGGGCGTTGGCGCGGCCGACGATCAGGCCGGTGGCGCCGCCGCCCGCGACCACGCCGCCGATCACACTGCCGAAGAACGAACGCCGACTGACCTTACGCGAAGGTTTCATGCATCCCTCCCCGCGGCGCGTGGGCCGCGTCAGTCGCGCCTATCCGCAGTGGCGGCCCTGGCCGGAGTTGTCGGCATAGCTGCCGCTGTCACTGTCGGTGCAGCGGTTGCGCGGTCCGCGCCCGCCATTGGTCGGATCGGAGCCGGCGCCGCTGTCATTGTCGGTATAGCCGGTCGCCTGGCGGCAGGAACGGCCATATCCCCCCGGATCCGAGCCGCTGCCGCGATCGCCGTCGCTGCAGCCGCTGCGCGTCCGGCGCCCGCCATTGGTCGGGTCGGAATTGGGGCCGCTGTCGCTGTCGGTCACGCCGGTATTGGGCCTGCAGGCCGTGCTGCCCGGGCCGCCGCGGCCGTAGCAGGCATTGTCCGAGTGCGAGCCGCTGTCCTGGTCGGTGATCCCGGTCTGGAAGGCTTCCGCCCGGCCGGCAATGGCGGCGAGCGCGCCGCCGCCGGCGATCCCTCCCGCGACGCTGGCGACAAACGAACGGCGGCTTACCTTGCGTGTCGGCTTCATTGGCACCCTCCCCTTCCACTCGGCCATGCGCACGGAAGACTCTCGGTACGATCCACGCGAGGCACAAAGGCAGCCACCTCCCGCGCGCGACATAGCATCTTCCAGTTCGCGTGCTCGGGCAAGCAGAATCTGCGGCTATTACGGTATGTTCCGGGCGAATCTTGCCACGGTCGGCGCAGCCCCTCCCGCCTCGCTTGCTTTCGCCACCGCTCGCCGCGCGGCGGCGAACCGGGTCCATGCCGGAGCGTTGATTCCCCCGGGGCAGAACAAGCAGCGAAATGGAGACGCAAGATGCAGCAGACAGCCGACACCAGCACCACCCGCACCGATGCCCAAAGCCCCCACCGGCTGATCGCTTCGAACCGGGTCGAAGGCACCGCGGTCTATAATCGCCAGGGCGAGAAGCTCGGCCGGATCGAGCGGTTCATGGTCGACAAGAGTTCCGGCCGCGCCGAATATGCGATCATGTCGTTCGGCGGCCTGTTCGGCTTCGGCGACGATCACTATCCGCTGCCCTGGAACGTGCTCGATTACGATCCCGAGCGCGGCGGCTATGTCGTCGATCTCGACAAGGAGAAACTGAAGAGCGGACCGCGTTTCCGCGCCGGCGAGGAACCCGAATTCGACCGCGCCTATGATCGGCGCGTGTTCGATTATTACGGCGTGGTCTATACCTGGTAGCGGAGCTCCGCGGCGCGGCGCAGCTCGGACCAAGGAGAAGGCCATGATCACCCGCACCGCTTCCGCCCGCTACGAAGGTCTCGGCAAGGACGGCAAGGGCCACGTCTCGACCCAGTCGGGGACGCTGTCGGAAACGCCCTACGGCTTCGGCTCGCGCTTCGAGGACGGCGCGGGCACCAATCCCGAGGAACTGATCGCCGCCGCCCACGCGGCCTGCTTCACCATGGCGCTGTCCTTCGCGCTGGCGAAGGAGGGACTGACCGGCGGCAGCCTCGAAACCACCGCGAGGGTCAAGCTCGACCGGGACGGCGACGGCTTCAAGGTCAGCCGCTCCGACCTCTCGCTCGACGCCAATGTCCCGGGCATCGACCAGGACCGCTTCCGCGAGATCGCCGAGGGCGCCAAGGCCGGCTGCCCGATCTCGAAGCTGCTCAGCGCCGAAATCGGTTTCGAATTCCGGCTGAACGGCTAGAGTCCGATCCGGCGAGGCGGCATCGGCCCGCCATGGATCGCGGAAAGGATGCCGGGTGCAGGCAGCCTCGTTCGTCTCGCGGGTCGGCATCACCCTGCTGGTGATCCTCCCGGTCAGCCTGTTCATCGGGGTGATGATCGCCTCGGCCGGGACTGCGATCTATCCGCGTGTCACCGCCATCGCCAATCCGATCATCTGCCCGGGGACGGTCGACTATCGGTCACAGAACTATTCCGTCCGCCCAGGCGAGCGCGGGGTCGAGCGCTTCATCTATTGCGTCACCAATGACGGCAAGGAGAGCCGCGAGGACGTCACCCTCAAGGCGGTGTTCTGGAGCTTCCTGCTCTATTCGGGGATCGCCTTCGTCCTGCTCCGGCTGATCGCGGTGCCGCTGCTCCGCCGCCGCTTCCGCGACGCGCTCGGATCGCGGCGAGTCCAGATCGTGGCGGGCCGCGCCACTCCCTTCGCCCACGCTGCCGAATCGCCGGCCTCCACGGTCGACGTCCAGCAGATCCTCGCCCAGGTTTCCGAGGCGCTCGAGCGGGGCGGCGGCGATGTCGTGGTCCGCAACATGAGGTTCGGTATGCCCGACGGTCCCGGCGACGATACCGACCCGGCCGAACGGCTGGCGCAGCTCAAGCAGCTCTACGACAGCGGCCTGATCAGCGCCGAGGACTATGCCAGCAAGAAAGCAGAGATCTTGGCGCGGCTCTGAGCCGGAACTCTAGTCGGCATAGTTCCGGTCGCCCGGGTTGCCCGCGCGGTTGCGCGCCGCCTCGCGGTTCGGATCGACCATCGGCACCGGCCGCACCATCGGCCGCGCCGCATCGTGTCGCGCGGTCTCGGCCACGGCGCGACGATAGTCCGGATCCGCCTCAACATTGTGGGCGCGGAGACCGGCGCGGCCTGCGTCGAGCGGCGGCAGCGGACGGCCCGCTTCGACGTCGTCGACCAGGTCGTCCATGAAGGCGGCGAACTGGCGGTCGATCAGACCTTCGGGAATCAGCGACAGCGCCATCCCGCCCTCGGTCTCGAACGCCGAGCCGAGCTGATAAGCGTCGAGGTCGAGCTCGGCGGTCATCCGCGTCGTCCGCCCGCTTTCGTCGGCGGCGGCGAAGGTCAGATCGGCGGTGATCACCGGCCGGTCGTCGAACAAGATCTCGTAACGGATCGCTTCGCCGCTGGTCTTCGCGGTGCGCAGGGTGACCCGGCGCTTGACCAGCTCGCTCTGCGGCTCGGTGACGGTCCCTTCCTGGGCGAGCGCGGAGAAAGCGGCGTAGACCTGCATCGGCGAGCGGTTCACCACCCGATCGAAATCGGGGCCGTCGGCCATGCCGAAGAACGCGGCGCCGCCGAGGCCGAACCCGGCCACCGAGAACAGCATGCCCTTCATCGCGTCGCCCCCTTCAAGGCCGACCGCCATTTTGGCGGCAAGGGCTTAACGAAGCTTTGCCGCCGGGTTTACATCGCCGCCCACGCCGCCTTTAAGGGTCCAAACTCGATCAGGAGGTGGCCGTGACGGGTTGGCATCTGTTGTCTGGCAAGGAGCGAGGAGGGAGCGATGGACATTCCATCGTGACCGACGAGGGACGCTGCCAGGCGGCAGAGGACAGCCCGCCGCTTCGCGGTCGGCCGGAGAAGGCGGCTGGCGGTGTCGCGAACCTCAACCGGGCTGCCCAGCCCGCTTTTCGGCCCGCTCCTACCCAGCCGCCTTCTCCGGCCGATCACGGCTCATCTCCTGATCGAGCTTGGACCCTATGCGCCAAGTCCGGCCCGCACGGGGGAAGCATGCCCATCTCGAAATCGCTGCCCCTCCTGATCCTCGCGCTCGCCGCGGCGCCGGTCGCCGCCAAGCCGGTCGCCGACAGCGTCGATCCGGACGGAAGCGGCGATTGGCGCCGCGACGCGATCGCGGCGTGCATCGAGGCCGGCGGCCCGCGCCGCGGCCCCGATCTGACCGGCGACGCGCTGCGCGACACCTGCGGCTGCGCGGTCGAGCGGTTCATGGAGGGGCGCCGGCCCGAGATGCTGCCACCGCCGGCGCCGATCGTCGTCCAGGGACTCACGGCGCGCCAGTTCCGCGCCTGCGCGGCGGACGGCGGCACGAGCGCCGGCCCGGTTCCGATCGAGCCGTCGTCCTCTGCGGAAGCGCCCGACGTCACCGCCGAGGCGCAGGATCTGCCGCAGCAGGTCGATGAATCGCCGCCGTCGACACCGCTGTTCGCCGGGCTGCTCGCCAGGCTCGACGGCACCGGCATCCCGCGGCCGGCCTGGGCGGGAATCGCCGTGCTCGCCTTGATGCTGTTGCGGCTGCTGTTCCGCCGCCGCGCCGCGGACGATCTGATGGGGCCGCCGCGCTCGATGCGGCCCGGCAACCGCCCGCCCAATATCTAACCTGCCAAAGGGAGCCCCGATGCGCATCATCCTGACCATCGCCTCGCTTGCCGCGCTTGCCGGTTGCGGCGAGGGCAGCGCCTTCGACAACGGCTTTCGCGAAGCCTATGTCCGCAAGGGCGTCGACACCTGTGTCCAGGCTGCCCAGAGGGGTGGCGCGGCTGGGACCGCGATCGACTTCCGCCAGCTCTGCACCTGCGCGATCGAGCGCCATATCGAGGGCAGGAGCGCGATCGAACTGATGACCGAGAATGAGCAGGAAGCCGGCTCGACGGCCGAGCGCCAGATGGAGCAATGCATCGAGGAGGCCGCGCGACGCGGCGACATCAGCCCGGCGGCGGCGCCTGGCGCGCCGACGGTGCCCGCAATGCCCCCGGCCCCGCCGCCGCCGCCCGGCGCCGGCGGCGGAAAACCGGTCAATTGAGCGGAATCGCCGACTTATCCCCATTATCCACATGATTCACAGGCCCGACTCGCGAGATTCCGCTTGGTGCGACTCGGAATGCGGAGTCATGGTGGCCGTTCGCAGTGAGGAACGGCTCTCCGGCAACGGAGAAAAGAACCGAGCAGCGACCACCGCCAAGCGAGCGGACATCCTTCGGGGTGAAAGCAGCGCAGGTGATGGCCGGGCGGCCGGAAAAGAAGCGTGAGGCGCAAGCCGATCCCACTTTTTCCAGACGTCCAGCGGAACCCAGATCTTCGGATCATGGATCGCGAAAGGGAACCGGCCGAGGTCGCAAGACCTCGACCGGAACCCGACCCGCCCTGGAGCGACGCCAAGCCCTCACCGGCGCGGCAGTCAAACCAAGGCAAGTAGGGGCCGGCGGCAACGCCGGCCCCTATTGCTTTTGGAGATAGCGCGCCGGTGCGGCGCCCCGGCGAGCGGGACAAACTCCAGCCTGTTCGAGGGAGGAAAAGATGGCCGACGACAGCGAGCTCGAGGGCGGCTGTGCCTGCGGCCAAGTCCGCTACCGGCTGACCGTACCGCCGCTGTTCGTCCATTGCTGCCATTGCGCGAGCTGCCAGACCGAAACCGGAAGCGCCTTCGTGCTCAACGCCCTTGTCGAGGCCGACCGGGTCGAGACGCTCGCCGGCGCCGCCGAGCCGGCGCTGATCCCGTCCGAAAGCGGCCGCGGCCAGCAGGTCTGGCGCTGCCCCTCCTGCCGGGTGGCGCTGTGGAGCAATTATGGCGGCGCTGTTGACCGGATCCGCTTCGTCCGGATTGGCACGCTCGACCAGCCCGCCCGGCTGCCGCCCGACGTCCATATCTACACTCGCTCGAAGCTGCCCTGGGTCGTGCTGCCCGAAGGCGTGCCGGCATTCGAGGCTTATTATAAAAGCGCCCAGCTCTGGCCCGCCGAAAGCCTCGCCCGCCGCAACACGGCGCTCGGCAAATAGGGGCTAGTTCTCCACCACCACGTCGGTCTTGAGCGAATTGGCGATGAAGCAGCGCTCGTGCGCTTCGTGGTGAAGGCGGTCGAGCTCCTGCGCGTCCGGCTGCCGTCCGGCAAAGACGATGTCGGGCCGCAGCGTGACCCGGATGATCGCCATCCGGCCCGGCGCGACCCGCCCCATCTCGCCGGCCGCCGCGTCGTCATAACTGACGACGTCGAGCCCGGCATTTTGTGCGAGCGAGAGAAACCAGAGCATGTGGCAGGACGAGACCGCGGCGACCAGCGCCTCTTCGGGATCGACCCCGGCCGGATCGGACATCGGCAGCGGCACCACATCGGGCGATGATGATCCGGTGACGATCGCGCCGCCGTCGAACGCCCATTGATGGCGGCGGCTATATTTGCCCGAGCGGAACTCGCCGTCGGAGCGCCAGCTGATAGCCGCTTCGTGCTTAGGGTCCAGGCCCACTACTGATGAGGTCGTGACAAGGGGAGATTTGGTTCATGGCAAGGCGCGCGCGCGGCAGATACCGGCAGTATCTGCCAATCGAGCAACGCCGCCATGGGCCAAATCTCCCCTTGCCCTGCGGGTGGCGGCAAAGCGGGCGATCTGCCACGTCGAACGCGCCGCCACGCCTTCAGCCCTTCTCCTCGCAGCCCATCCCGCTTTGCCGCCATCATGACCTCATAAGTAGCGGGTCTGGACCCTGGACATCAGCCGAAGGCGATCCGTTGCGGCTCGTCCTCCTCGGGAAACAGCTCGCGGCTCCCGGCGCGCTTCTTCCTCGCCGGCTGCGCCACCGCCCGCGGCTCGCGCTCGACCTCCTCATCCGTCGTGATCAGCAGGGCCGGGACCTCCTCGCCGACCGTGAGCGCGCCGCGCCGCGCCAGCCGGCCTTCGATCTGGCCGCCGGGGGCGATGCTGATCGTCTCATAAGCGACGTCGCCGGTGATCCGGGCGGTCGCCCCGATAATCACCATACGGGCATGGACGGTGCCTTCGACCAGTCCGGCGATCCGCGCCTCCTCGGCGGTGATGTCGCCGGCGATCGCGCCCTTCTCGCCCTGGATCAGGGTGCCGCAGCGCACGCCGCCGTCGATCCGGCCGTCGACATGGAGATGGGCGGTGGTGGCAAAGCCGCCGCTGACCACCGCTTCGGGACCGATGAAGGAGAGGCCCGACGCCCCATTGCCCGCCTGCGCGGACTTGCCTTTTGCGAACATGACTCGGCGTCCCCCCATGTCAGGGCCGGACTATCTGCCGATCGCCTTGCGCTGGCAAGCTGAGGCAAACCGCAGGTCGGCGCGCTGCGACGAACCCGGCCCGCCCTGCGCCGAGCGGTTGATCGCGCGACAGCCACGGCGACTGGAACCCACAAATTAATGGGGGCCGACGTTGCCGCCGGCCCCCACTGTCCCTTCGCGGTTGTCACCGAGCCTGGGAGGCAAGGCTTCCCGCGCGGGCGGTTTCGAGATCGAGCCGAACCGGGGGTTCGGACACCGAGCTCCGGGGTTCTGCAAAGGCCGAAGCCTTGGGCAGGTTTCCCCGCGGGCTCCCCGTCAGGGCCGAAGCCCTGGCGGTTCGCCGCTTGGCAGATTTGGAACTCGCGTCCCGCTTCCCGTCACCGCGCTGCCCTGACCGAAGTCCGGGTTCGCTTGCGGCAGGATCCTCGACCGAAGCCTCGGTTCTGCCTGACGGGCCATGGACCGAAATCCTGGGTCCCGCCGGTTCGCAGCTCCCGGGCCGAAGCCCGATCCTGCCCGACAGCCTTGAGCCGAAGCTCCGGTTCCGCCGGTGGCGGCGCGTTGACTTGCGTCCCGCTTTCCGCCGGGCAGGTCCTGGACCGAAGTCCGCTTCCTGCCTGTCCGGTTCCGCCAGCCCGAAGGCTCTTGGTTCCGGGTGGGCGCTTCACGAAACCTGCCGCTTTCGCATCCGCTAAAGGGCAAGCCCGCAGCTTCCGCCTGGCGGCGGCTTCGTCAGCCGCCCCGCCTTTGCGTCGTCGCCTCACTGCCTGGTGAGGCAATGAGGCCCGTCTCGCTCGGGCTGTGGCTGGGAAGGCTTTCCTCCGTTGCCGGAAGAACGTCTCGGCCACGTCTCGAAGCTGTCACGAAATCCGAGTCGCACCAAGGGGAATCTGCCTGTGGATAACGAGGATAACGGGCATAAGTCAGCGGCCCCTTTGCAACCGCTTCACGGCCCGCGCCGAGGCCGGGTCGGCGCCCGCTTGCCGGCGGACCGGCCCGCGCCGCCGTCTCTTGCCCCGCGGGCGCGGCCCGCATAAAGGAGCGGCCAGTCAGCGTGGTTTTCCCAGCCTTCGAAAGGGTATTTGGCGGCATGGACGATCGGTTCAACACGATTGCGGGCTGGGTGCTTGGCGCCGGCATCGTCTTCCTCGGCGCCACTCTGGTGACCGGCGAGTTGTTCAAGTCCGAACGTCCGGAGGCGATGGGCTTCCCGATCGAGGGCGTCCAGGAGGAAAGCGAAGGCGGCGCCGCCGCCGAGCAGCCGATCGCTTTTTATCTCCAGACCGCCGATGCCGGCCGCGGCGAAGCGGTGTTCCGCAAATGCGGCGCCTGTCACAATGCCGACCAGGGCGGCGCCAACGGCCTCGGCCCGAATCTTTACGGCACGCTCGGCAACACCGTCGCCCACCGCCCCGACTTCAACTATTCCGAGGCGCTGCGCGGCCATGGCGGCACCTGGGATTGGGAGACGATGAGCCAGTGGCTGCATTCGCCCCGCACTTTCGCCCAGGGCACGCGAATGACCTTCGCCGGCCTCTCCGATCCGCAGGATCGCGCCGACGTCATGCTCTTCCTGAACCAGCATGGCGGCACGCTGCAGATTCCGCCGCCACCCGCCGCCGCGCCGGCCGCGGAGGGCGGCAACGAAGCCGCACCCGCGGGCAACGAGGCAACCCCCGCCGGGAACGACGTAGCGGCTTCCGCCGCTCCCGCGGCGCCCGGCAACACACACTAATTTCCTAGAAACCGGGTCAGCCGCAGCCGAGCTGCTCGGCCATCCCCGAATAATAGTCGCAGACATGGGCCCAGGCCTGCTCGGCGGTTTCGCAATAAGTGAACAGCTCGAGATCCGCGGGCGCGATCACCCCTTCATCGACCAGGGCGTCGAAATTGACCACGCGCTGCCAATAGTCGCGGCCGAAAAACAGGATCGGCAGCGGCTTGACCTTGCCGGTCTGGACCAGGGTCAGCAGTTCGAACGACTCGTCGAACGTGCCGAAGCCGCCGGGGAACACCGCGACCGCGCGGGCGTGAAGCAGGAAGTGCATCTTGCGCAGCGCGAAATAGTGGAAGCGGAACGACAGCTCGGGCGTGACATAGTCGTTGGGCAGCTGCTCGTGCGGCAGCACGATGTTGAGGCCGATCGAATCGCGCCCTTCGTCGGCGGCGCCGCGATTGGCCGCTTCCATGATCGACGGGCCGCTGCCCGAGCAGACCACGAACTGCTTCTTGCCCTCGGCGTCCGGCGCGACCCGGCTGGCGAGCCGGGCGAGCTTGCGCGCCTCGTCATAATAAAGCGACTTGGCCTTGAGGCGCTCGGCGATCGCCCGCTGACCCGGGGTCACCGCGGCGTCGATCAGGGCGTCGGCCTTGCCCGGCTCCGGGATTCGCGCCGAACCGTAGAAGACGAAGGTCGAGGCGATATTCGCCTGCTCCAGCAGCAGCTCGGGCTTGAGCAGCTCGAGCTGGAAACGGACCGGCCGCAAATCCTCGCGGAGCAGGAAATCGAGATCCTGGAAAGCGAGCTTGTAGGCGGGGTTGACGGTCTGCGGGCTCTCGGTCGCCTGCTCGGCGACCTTCGCTTCCTCGCGCGCCGGTTGAAAGACCCTTCTGGGGGGGATCGGATCGGCCATGACCGCCGCTGCTTACGCAGGATCGGCAGGAACGTGAACCGATTTTGGCGGGATTAGCGGCAATAGGGCCCGCGCCCCATGTCGAAATGAAGATGGTTGTAGTGATAGGCGTTGGCGTCGGGCCCGAGCCCGATGTTGAACCGCCGGCAGCCGGCGTCGTGGACCCGGCGCAGGAAGCGCCGCGCGCGCTCATCGTCGCCGTTCCAGCCGTCGGCGACCGTGATCCGCCGCCCGTCGGCGAACTCGAAGGCCGAAACGTCGACAGCGTTGGCGAAGGCATGTTCGGACAGGCGCGCGCCGGGCTGGCCGTTGATCCCGCGGCAGGCATAGCTGCCGAAGGTTTCGATCCGCCGCACCGGCGCGCCAAGCCAGGTCCGCGCCGCGGGCTGGACCTCCTCGCGAACCCAGCGCGCGAACTGGCGCGCCAGCGGGCAGGTCATCGCGCCGAGATTGGTCACGGGGGTGCCGATCTCGGTGAGCTGGACCGTGCCGAGCGCCGAGCAGCCGCCGGCAAAGCGACGGTCCTCGAGCGCGCGGAAGCCGATTCGCTCGCGCGCGAGATCGACATGGCATTGCAGCGTCGCGCGATTGTCGGCGCGGGGACGCTCGGCCGGCGCCGGGCGCGGCCGCGGCGACGGCCGGTCGCTGCGCGGAATGCAGGCGGCCAGCGCCAGCATCGTCAAGATGATCCCCCGCCGCACCCTGGCACAGTGAGTCAGCCCCCGGCCGAGGTCAACGGCGACGAGTCGAGTCGTGAGCGCCTTGCGACCGACGGCAAGCGCCGCTAAGGCCGTCGACGGGCCACGCCGTCCCAACGCGGCGCGAGCTCTCTGCAAGGAGAGTCTGACAGTGACGAATCTCGAAGCCGGCGCGACCCTTGCGCCTGCGCAACGCGCAAAACCCGACAGCCGCCCCGCGCGGCCTTTCTTCTCTTCAGGCCCCTGTGCGAAGCCGCCCGGCTGGGCGGCCGCCAAGCTCGCCACCGGCTCGCTCGGCCGCTCGCACCGGTCGAAGCTCGGCAAGGCGCGGCTGGTCCACGCGATCGAGCTCACCCGGCACGTGCTGCAGGTGCCGCCGGGCCATCGCATCGGCATCGTTCCCGCCTCGGACACCGGCGCGGTCGAGATGGCGTTGTGGAGCCTGCTCGGCCCGCGGCCCGTCTCCGTGCTCGCCTGGGAGAGCTTCGGCGAGGGTTGGGTGACCGACATCGTCAAGCAGCTCAAGCTCGATGCGAATGTGGTTCGCGCGCCTTATGGCACGCTGCCGGACCTCGCCGGGGTCGACACCGACAGCGACGTCATATTCACCTGGAACGGCACCACGTCCGGGGTCCGCGTGCCCGACGGCGACTGGATCGCCGCGGACCGGCAGGGCCTGACGATCTGCGACGCCACCTCGGCGGCGTTCGCGACCGACCTGCCCTGGGACCAGATCGATGTCGCGACCTACAGCTGGCAGAAGGTGCTCGGCGGCGAGGGCGGCCATGGCGTGCTGATCCTCGGCCCGCGCGCGGTCGAACGGCTCGAAAGCCACGTCCCCGCCTGGCCGCTGCCCAAGATCTTCCGCATGACCAAAAGCGGCAAGCTGATCGAGGGCATCTTCAAGGGCGAGACGATCAACACGCCCTCGATGCTCGCGGTCGAGGATTATATCTTCGCGCTCGAATGGGCCGAACTCCATGGCGGGCTCCACGGCCTGATCGCGCGTGCCGACGCCAATGCGGCGGCGCTGTCGGCTTGGGTCGAGGCGACCCCCTGGATCGAGCATCTCGCCGCCGATCCGGCGTCGCGCAGCAACACCAGCGTCTGCCTCAAATTCGCCGACGACGCGGTCGCCGGCCTCGACGAGGACGGCCAGCGCGCGCTCGCCAAGAAGATCGAGACTTTGCTCGAAGCCGAGGACGCCGCTTACGACGTCGCCGGCTATCGCGACGCCCCGCCCGGCCTGCGCGTCTGGTGCGGCGCCACGATCGACACCGACGATGTGGAGGCGCTCGGCCCCTGGCTCGACTGGGCCTTCCATCAGGCGCGATCGTCGTGATCCGTCACCCCGGCGCAGACTGGGGTCCATACCGAGTCCCGAACCGCTCCAGTCAATAGCTTGGATCCCAGCTTTCGCTGGGATGACGAAGGAAAGAAAATGCCCAAAGTCCTGATCTCGGATCAGATGGATCCGAAAGCCGCCGAAATCTTCCGCGCCAACGGGGTCGAGGTCGACGAGAAGCCCGGCCTGTCGAAGGACGAGCTCAAGGCGATCATCGGCGATTATGACGGGCTCGCGATCCGCTCGGCGACCAAGGTCAGCGCCGAGCTGCTCGATGCGGCGCCGAAGCTGAGGGTGATCGGCCGCGCCGGGATCGGCGTCGACAATGTCGACATCCCCGCGGCGACCGCGCGCGGCGTGGTCGTCATGAACACCCCGTTCGGCAATTCGATCACCACCGCCGAACATGCCGTGGCGCTGATGTTCGCGCTCGCCCGCGAGCTGCCGCAGGCCGACGCCTCGACCCAGGCCGGCAAATGGGAGAAGAACCGCTTCATGGGCGTCGAGCTGACCTCGAAGACGCTGGGGCTGATCGGCTGCGGCAATATCGGCTCGATCGTCGCCGACCGCGCTCTGGGCCTGCGGATGAAGGTGATCGCCTACGATCCGTTCCTGACCCCCGAGCGCGCCGTCGATCTCGGGGTCGAGAAGGTCGATCTCGACGCCCTTTTGGCGCGCGCCGATTTCATCACCCTCCACACCCCGCTGACCGACCAGACCCGCAACATCCTCAGCCGCGAGAATCTGGCGAAGACCAAGAAGGGGGTGCGGATCGTCAACTGCGCGCGCGGCGGCCTGATCGACGAGGCGGCGCTCAGGGACGCGCTCGAGAGCGGCCAGGTCGCAGGTGCCGCGCTCGACGTGTTCGTCGAGGAGCCGGCCAAGGACAATCCCCTGTTCGGCGCGGCGGGCCTCGTCGCCACCCCCCATCTCGGCGCTTCGACCACCGAGGCGCAGGTCAATGTCGCGATCCAGGTCGCCGAGCAGATGTCGGACTATCTGGTCCGCGGCGGCGTCACCAATGCGCTCAACATGCCGTCGCTGACCGCCGAGGAAGCGCCGCGGCTGCGGCCCTATATGGAGCTGGCCGAGCAGCTCGGCGGCCTGGTCGGCCAGGTCGAGGGGACGCGGATCAGCGGCGTCGAGGTCGAGGTCGAGGGCGCCGCCGCCGCGCTCAACCCCAAGCCGATCACCGGCGCGGTGCTGGCAGGGCTGATGCGGGTCTATTCGGACACGGTGAACATGGTCAACGCGCCGTTCCTGGCGAAGGAGCGCGGGCTCGACCTGCGCGAGGTGCGCCACGACCGCGAGGGCGACTATCACACCCTGGTCCGCGTCACCGTCACCACCCCCGCCGGTCCGCGCTCGGTGGCGGGCACCCTGTTCGGCAGCGCCAGTCCGCGCCTGGTCGATATGTTCGGGATCGCGATCGAGGCGGAGCTGACCGGTGAGATGATCTATATCGTCAACGAGGACGCGCCCGGCTTCATCGGCCGGCTCGGGACCACCCTGGGCGAGGCCGGAGTCAACATCGCCACCTTCCATCTCGGCCGGCGCGAAGCGGGCGGCGAAGCGGTCGCTTTGGTCGCGGTCGATGGCCATATCGGCGCCGAGTTGCTGACCCGGCTCGAGACATTGCCCGGAGTCAAACGGGTCGACCCGCTGCGCTTTTGAGCGAAACCTGCTAGGCGGCGTCGAGATGCGCCCCTTGATCATCCTTTCTGCACTGCTCCTCGCCGCGGCCCAGCACGAGCCCGAGTGGCGCGCGGCGGCCGAACGGGACGTGCTGCTGCGACCCTGGGCCTATGAGCCACGGACCATCCGGCTCGAAGCCGGCCGGCCGGTCAAGCTGCGCTTCGTCAATCAGGGCCAGGCGACCCACAGCTTCTCGGCGCCGCGCTTCTTCCGCACCGCGCGGCTGCGCGGCCGCGACGCGGATGTCGGCCGGCGCGGGTGGCTTCGGCTTCGGCCGGGCGAGCGCCGCACCATCGCCCTGGTGCCCGCTCCCGGCCGTTATGCCGCGCGCAGCGCCAACGTCGTCCAGCGCCTGCTCGGGATGCAGGGTGAGATAATCGTCAACTAGTTTGCAACTTTGTTGTGTGTTAATCCCCTAACACACAGGAGATATGGATATGCCCAAGGTGAAGGTCCCGAAGAAGATTGCGGGCGTGAAAGTGCCCAAGAAGCTGCGCAAGGAAGCGAAGCAGGCGCTGAAGCTCGCCGATTCGAACGCGGTCCGCGATCTCGCGCTGGCCGGCCTGAAGCTTGCCGCCGAGAATCTGCTCGATCGCACCAAGGCCCGGCGCACGACAAAAGCCGGGCGCGAGGCGGTCGCCGAGATCAATCTCAACGCGCTCCATCTCGGTGACGTGCTCCGTGCCGCCGCGGTCGAGGGCGCGCGCCGGTTCGTCGAAGGGTTCGAAGAAGCGCAACGCGCGGCAGCGAGCGCCGCCGAGGCGCCGGCCAAGCCGGCCGCGCAGCCCCGCCGGAAAAAGGCTAACGGTCGCGCGGCGGCCGGCCGATAGACCCGCCGCGAAGCTGTCCGCGGATCGCGCCTGCCGGGTGCGGCGCGGTGTGGACATTGACGTAATAATCGAAGCTGCGCAGGCCGATCTCCTGCGCGAGCGAGGGCTCGAGGGTCGCGCAGCCCTGGCTGCGGCCGGCGGCGCCGGGCGTGGTCAGGGTCAGCACCGGTGGGCCGGCGATCCCGGCGGCGCCACGGTGGATATGGGCCGCGGTGGCGGGATCGATGCTGCGCGCATAGAGGTCCCAGCAGAGCTGCGCCTCGGCGGGCTGGAGGCGAATCTCGACCGTGCCGATGCCGTCCGGGTCGCCCGGCCCGGGCACTTCCTGAATCCCGGTCATCGTCACCGCCAGCGTCACCCGCTGCATCCCCGGCCGCGTCGCGCAGCCACCGGCAAGCAGCGCCGCCGCGCCTGCCACGAGCACCAAGGCTTTCATTTTCATCTCCCGCGTCATCCTTCGATCCAGCGTCTGAACAAGGTGTGCGCAATGGCGTAGGGCGGCGGCGCCAGGAACGGCGCCCCGGCTGCGCCGGCCAGCGCGGCTTCGACCCCCGCGCGATCGACCCATAGTGCATCTTCGAGCTCGTCCTCGTCGAGCGTCAGCGCATCCGAATCGGCGCTGGCGAGGCAGGCGATCATCAGCGACCCCGGAAACGGCCAGGGCTGGCTGGCGAGATAGCGCACGTCGCTCGCGACGATGCCCGCTTCCTCGAACAGCTCGCGCGCCACCGCCTCCTCGATCGATTCGCCGGGCTCGACGAAGCCGGACAGCGCGGAATAGCGGCCCGGCGGATATTGGCGCTGGCGCGCGACGAGCACCCGGCCGCGATGCTCGGCGAGCATGATCACCACCGGATCGACCCGCGGGAAATGCTCCGCCCCGCAGCCGTGGCAGCGGCGCCCCCAGCCGGCGCGGAAGCTCACCGTCGCGCTGCCGCACACGCCGCAAAAACCATGCCGCGCATGCCATTCGTTGAGGCTGCGCGCCGCGCCCCAGATCGCCGCGTCCCTGCCGCTCATCATGTTGAGCAGGCGGAACACGCTCCACGCCCGCTGGCCGGGCGAAGCGGGCGACACCAACGGCGCGAACAACGGCGCCTCGCCCTCGAGGCCGAGGAAGATCGTCTCCCCGGCGCCGTCATAACCGGTCCAGTCGAGCCGTCCTTCCGCGTCGAGCACCGGATCGAGATCGGCCAGCCGCAACAATCGCGCGCTCTGGTGCGCCATCAAAGCGGCCAGCCGCGCTTCGTCGAGGCGCAGATGATCGGCGCGATCGAGTCCGGCTCCGGTGAAACCCGGCTGTGTCACTGGCTGCTCCTGAAAATCAGGGTCCTATGGACCGGAAAATCCCGTCCGCAAAGGCGTCGGTCAAGGTGGTGGCGCGATGGCCTGCGGTGCCGAACCCGCGGAAGACGTCGGCATGGCTGCCGTCGACCGACCGGACATCGGCCGGCGTGCCCGCAGCGCGCAGCGCAGCGCCCAACCGGGCCGATTGGGCACCGGATTGCTCGGGCCGGCTGGCGATATGGAGGATCAGGAAGCGTCCGGCATTGGGGGCCGCGGCGTGCAAGGTCGGGGAGACGAGGCGCTGAAAATCGGGGTCGGAGCCGAAGGCGCCGACATAGAGCCGCCGCAGAAAAGGACCCGCGGCCGCGACCTGTGCGGGCACGTCATAGCCGGCGCCGTCGAGCAGGACGACGCCGTCGATCGCTGTCACCGGAATCCGATGCGCGGCGAGATAGCGTGGATCGCTGCCGACCAGCGCGGCGAGATGGGCGCCGGCGCTGTGCCCGATCAGCATGATCCGATCCGGATCGAGCCCCAATCGTCGCGCATCGCCTGCGAGCCGCGCCACCGCCGCGGCGACATCCTCCGCCTGCTGATCGACCGTGGCATTGGGGACCAGCCGGTAATTGAGCGCAGCGAACGCCATGCCGCGGGCGTGGAAATGCGCCGCCATGCGGCCGGCCATCCGTTTGTCGCCGAACCGCCATGCCCCGCCATGGACGAACAGGACGAGCGGCGCGGCCGGGCCTTCGCCGGGGGTGAAATCGAGCCGCTGGCGCGGCTGCTCGCCATAAGCGAGCTCGACGGTTCCGGCCGGCTGCGGCCGGCGCTGCGCGATCCCGACGCCGGCGGCGGCGAGCAGCAGCAGGGCGATTCCGGCGAGCCGCCCGAGCGCACGCGGCTTCATTGCGCCGGCTCCAGATTTCGAACGGCCGCACCGCACTCCTCCGACCGCCATGCCATGCCACGTGCCACCAGCTTGGCGAACAAGGTCGGCAGCCCCGCCTCGCCGATCCGCTCGACCGGCCACCACAGGGCCTCGGGAGCGGCCATATCCGGGCCGCCCGCCTGCTCTTCGGCGCACATCAGGGTCATGGTCAGCGCGAAATGGGTGAAGACATGATCGACCGCCCCGGCGGCGCGCCAGGCGGCTTCGGTCGGCGCCTCGGTCGGCAGCGCGAGCATGCCGCCGAGCAGCCCCTTGGCCGGTCGCCGCACCAGCAGCACCTCGCCATCGCGCTCGAGCCAGTAAGCGGTGCCGGCGCGGCGCGGCTTCGCCGCTTTGGCCGCCTTCAGCGGATAGCGCGCCGGATCGCCGCGCGCGAACCCGGCGCAATGCGCCTGCAGCGGGCAGCGACCGCAATCGGGATTGCGCGGCGTGCAGATCGTCGCGCCGAGATCCATCATCGCCTGGGCGAAGTCGCCGGCGCCTGAATCCGGCACCAATCCATCGGCGAGCGCACGGATTCGCGCCCGCGCGCCGGGCAGCGGCGTCTCGACCGCGAACAGCCGCGTCACCACCCGCTCGACATTGCCGTCGACCGCGACCGCGCGCCGGCCGAACGCGATCGCGGCGATCGCCGCGGCGGTATAGGCGCCGATCCCAGGCAAGGTTCGCAGCACCGCCTCATCGTCGGGGAAGCGGCCGCCATGTCCGGCGACCAATGCCCGCGCACAGGCGAGCAGATTGCGCGCCCGGGCGTAATAACCGAGCCCGGCCCAGGCTCGCATCACCGCGCCGTCGTCCGCCGCCGCGAGTGCGGCGACCGTCGCCCAGGCCGCGACGAAGCGCTCGAAATAGGGCTTCACGGCCGCGACCGTGGTCTGTTGCAGCATCACCTCGGAAAGCCAGACGCGATAAGGATCGGGGCGAGCACCCGCTTCGGCCCGCCACGGCAGCCGCCGCTTATCCACAGCATACCAACACAAAAGAGCCTCGGAGGCATCGACGGGCATGGGCCGCCTATGCCATGCTTGGCCGTACAGTGAAAACAGGCGTGGAAAAACCGGGCGGGACCAGGCGCAAGCAGGCGGCCGAGCCGGCGCGCGCGCGGCGCATGCGCCCAGTTTCGGACTTGCTGCCCGCAATCGGCGGCGCCGCCTTCCGCCGCTTCGGCTTCGTCCAGTCGTCGATCGTCAGCCGCTGGCGCGAGATCGTCGGCGAGCGCTACGCCGCGGTCTCCTCGCCGGACTCGATCCGCTTTCCGCCGGGCCGCAAGAGCCAGGGCGTGCTGACCCTGGTCGTAGAGGGCGCGCACGCGCCGATGATGCAGCATGTCGCCCCGACGATCGTCGAGCGGGTCAATCTGTTCTTCGGCTATCCGGCGGTCGAGCGGCTCGTTTTCCGGCAAGGAATCGTTCAGGCGGCCAAGGCGAAGCCGCGTCGTGCTCCGCCCTCGCTCGGCGCGATCCCGGCCGAACTCGGGGAATCGCTGCGTGAGGTCGCCGATCCGGAGCTGCGCGCCTGCCTCGAATCGCTTGCGCGCGGCCTTTCGTCCGGCGAAGGGGCGCCGGTGGTGACGACGATCCCGGTCGTCGGCAAGATTGGTGGAGACGCAAAGCAATGAACATCCGCACCCTATTCGGCGGCTTCGGGCTCGCCCTGCTCCTCGCCGGCTGTGGCGGCGGCGATGGCAATCTTGCCGCGGCCGCCGGCAACGATGCCGCGCCGCTGACCCAGATCGCCGCCCCTAATGGCGGCAATTGGGCCGAGATCGTCAGCCAGACGCCCGAAGGCGGTTTCCGGCTCGGCAATCCGGACGCGCCGGTGAAGCTGGTCGAATATGCCTCGTTCACCTGCCCGCACTGCCGCGACTTCGCCGCCACCGCATCCGAGGCGCTGCGCAACACCTATGTCCGCTCGGGCCAGGTCAGCTGGGAGTTCCGCAGCTTCCTGCTCAACGCGCCCGACGTCGCGCTGTCGTTGCTCGCCGCCTGCCAGCCGCCAGCCGCTTATTTCCGCACCGTCGACCAGCTCTACGCCCAGCAGAACGAGTTCATGGGCAATATCGACGATGCCGAGCGCCAGCGGCTCCAGCCCTTGGCGCCTGAGCAGATGATCGCGCCGCTCGCCCGGGCGATGGACCTCGACACCTTTTTCGCCCGCCGCGGCATGCCCGAGACCCGGTTCGACCAGTGCCTCGCCAGTCGCCAGGCAGTGCAGCAGCTCACCGATGCGAACGAGCGCGCGGTGAGCCGGGAAGGGGTCACCGGGACGCCGACCTTCTTCATCAACGGCGAGCGGCTCGAGAATGTCGCCGACTGGCCGGGGCTCGAGCCGCGCCTGCGCACGGCGATCGGAAGCTAGGATGAGGACCCGGCTCCTGCCTGGCGCGCTCGCCGCCGTGGCTCTGATCCTGCCGGTGGCATCGGCCCCGGCGCAGCAGCGCCGCCCGGCCGTGCCGGCGGCGCGCGACTGGTCCCGCACCGTCGCTCCGACCGCCGAGGGCGGCTTTCGGATGGGCAATCCCGACGCGCCGGTGAAGATCGTCGAATATCTCTCGCTGACCTGCCCGCATTGCGCGCATTTCGCCGAGCAGGGCGCGCCGCGATTGATCCGGGACTATGTCCGCAGCGGCCGGGCCAGTCTCGAATATCGCAATTTCGTGCTCAACGCCTATGACGTCGCCGCGACGATGATCAGCCGCTGCGCCGCGCCGGAAAACTACTTCGCGCTCAACCACGCCATCTTCGCCAGCCAGTCGCAATGGGTCGGCCGCATCCAGAGCATGTCCGCCGAGCAAAGGCGTCAGCTCCAGGATCAGCCGCCGCTGACCAGCGTGCAGCGGATCGTCGCCGCCACCGGGCTCGACGCGATCGCCGCGCGCCACGGCGTCACCCCGGCGCGGGCGCGCGCCTGCCTGTCGAGCCAGGCCGGCCTCGACCGGATCATGGCGATGCTGCAGGCCGGTGAGCGCGCCGGCGTCCAGGGCACGCCGAGCTTCGCGATCAACGGCCGGCTCGCCGGCAATGCGAGCGACTGGGCTTCGCTCGAGCCGCTGCTGCGGGCGACGCAATGAGATGAGACCGGGGGCGCGGCATTGCAGGTAAAACGCCTCAAGCTTTCCGGATTCAAGAGCTTCGTCGAACCGGCCGAGTTGAGCGTCGAGCCCGGCCTCACGGGCCTCGTCGGCCCCAATGGCTGCGGTAAATCGAACGTGCTCGAGGCGATCCGCTGGGTGATGGGAGAATCCTCGCCCAAGTCGATGCGCGGCGCGGGCATGGACGACGTCATCTTCGCCGGCACCGCGATGCGCCCGTCGCGCGATTTCGCCGAGGTCTCGCTGCTCGTCGAGCGCCAGGCCGGCGATGTCGGCGGCGATGTCGCGGTTGCTCCGGTCGGCGAGGTCGAGATCACCCGCCGGATCGAGCGCGGCGCCGGATCGGCCTATCGCGTCAACGGCCGCGACGTTCGCGCCAAGGACATCGCCTTGCTGTTCGCCGACGCCGCGACCGGCGCCCACAGCCCCGCGCTCGTCAGCCAGGGCAAGATCAGCGCGGTGATCGCGGCCAAGCCGACCGAGCGCCGGCTGATGCTCGAGGAAGCGGCGGGAATATCCGGGCTCCATGTCCGCCGCAAGGATGCCGAGCAGAAGCTGCGCGCCGCCGAAACCAATCTCGTGCGGCTCGACGAAGTGCTCGCCGACATGGAGCTGCGCACCACCGCGCTCAGACGCCAGGCGCGCGCCGCCGAGCGCTACCGCAAGCTGTCCGAGCAGATCCGGCTCGCCGAAGCCCGGCTGGTCTTCGCCCGCTGGGAAGAGGCCGCCGAAGCCGCCGACAATGCCCGCGCCGAGGCCGAAGCCGCCGAAACCTCGGTCGCTGCGGCGGGCGAAGCCCAGCGCGCCGCCGCCGCGCATCAGACCGAGGCCGCGCAGGCGCTCGCCGATCGCCGCCGCGCCGCCGAGCATGCGCGCGAGCGCGCCTCCGAGCTCGGCCACCGGCTCGCCGCCCTGCGCGCCGAGCGCGACGGCGCGCAGCGGCGGATCGAGGAGCTGACGGCGCGGCGCGACACGCTCGCCGCCGACCAGCTGCGCGAAGAGGCACTGCGCGAGGACGCCGCCGCGGCGCTGGACCGGCTCGAAGAGGAGCTGGCGGCGATCGCGGCGCGGCTCGCCGAGGCCGAGCAGCGGCGCGGAACGATCGACGTCCGCACCGTCGAACATGAGGATGCGGCCCGCGCCGCCGAAACCGCATTGGGCAAGGCACGCGCGCTGCAGGCGGCCGAGCAGGCCGAAGCGCGGGTCGCCCAGACCGCTTTGGACGCCGCGCGCCAGAAGCTCGAGCGCGCCGAGGCCGAAGCCGGCCGGATCGGCGGCGAGCTTGCCGGGCTCGGCGGCGAAGCGCCGCTGATGGCCGTGCTGCACGCGGCCCGGTCGAAGCGCGAGCAGGCCGAGGCGCGGCTTGTCGCGGCCGGCGAGACGCTCGCCGCCGCCGATGCCGAGCGCCAGCAGGCCGCGGCGGAGCGCGACGCGGCCGAAAGCACGGCCGCCGCCGCCCGGGCCGCGCTCGCCGCTTTGCGGTCCGAAGCCCAGGCGCTGATCCAGGCCGTCGAGCATGTCGGCGGCGACCGCGCGATCAACCATGTCAAAGCCGCGCCCGGTTTCGAGCGCGCGCTGGCGGCGGCGCTCGGCGAGGATCTCGACGCCAGCCTGGCCGGCGACGGGCCGCGGCGCTGGACCGGCGCCACCGCCGCTCCCGGCGATCCGGCGCTGCCCGCCGCCTGCGCCGCGCTTTCGGACCATGTCGAGGCGCCGCCAGCCCTGCTCCGCCGACTCCGCCAGATTGCCGTCGTCGACAGCGATGACGGGCAGGCGCTCGCGGTCGGCCAGCGGCTGGTCACGACCGACGGCACGCTGCGGCGCTGGGACGGCTATGTCGCTTCGGGTCTCGGCGCAGCGGCGGCCGAGCGGCTGATCCGGGTCAGTCGTCTCGCCGCGATCGATCGGGCCTTGCCCGACGCCTCGGCGGCGGTCGAGGCGGCCGAGCGCCGGACCGCCGACGCGCTCGCCATCATGGAGGCCGCGCGCGACGCCGGCGAGGCCGGCCGCCGCGCCGAAGCCGAAGCCGCGGCGACGATCCGCGAAGCGGGACGCGAGGAGGATCAGGCCAGCGTCGCGCTCGAGCGGCTCGAGCTGCGCCGCACCGGCCTTTCCGAGCGCGCCGGACAGGCCGACGCCGATCTCGCCGCCGCCCGCCGCGCCCGCGACGAAGCCGAATCTGTCTGGGCGACATTGCCCGACGCCGCTTCCACCGAGGCGGAGGTCGCGAGCCTGCGCGGCGCCGCCGAAGCCGCGCAAGGCGCGCTCGCCGAAGTTCGCGCCGAGGCCGCAACCCATGCCCGCGCCGTCACCGCGGATCGCCAGCGCGCCGAGGCGGCAAGCAAGGAGCAGGCCGACTGGCGCACCCGCGCCGCCGAGGCCGACAAGCGCCACGCCGAGTTCGGCCGGCGTATCGCCGAAGCCGAGAGCGAGGCGGCAAAGCTCGCCGACGCGCCGCAGGAACTCGATCGGCAGATCGAGGCGTTGCGCGAAGAATCGGTGGCCGCTTCGGAGGCGGCGCAGGCGGCCGCCGCCCATGAGCGCGCCGGCGAGGAAGCGCTTCAGGTGAACGAGGCGAAGCTCGCCGAGGCCGGCGAAGCGCTCGCCGCCGCGCGCGAGACCCGCGCCGGCGCCATCGCCCGGGCCGAGGCGCAGGATGCGCGCCGCACCGAAATGGCGCGCATCTCGGGCGAGAAATTCGAATGCCCGCCGCCGCTGCTTCCCGAGCGGCTCGGCTTCGACGCCGCCAAGATCGAGACGGTGTTCGCCGAATCGAGCCGGCTCGACCGTTATTCGAACGAGCGCGAACGGCTCGGGCCGGTCAATCTCGTCGCCGAATCCGAGCTTGGCGAATTGGAGGACAGTCGGCTCGCCAGCCAGGCCGAGCGCGAGGAACTGGGGATTGCCATCCATCGCCTGCGCGGCTCGATCGGCAGCCTCAATCGCGAAGGCCGCGCCCGCCTGCTCGCCGCGTTCCAGGACGTCGACCGCCATTTCCGCAGCCTGTTCACCACCCTGTTCGAGGGCGGCCAGGCTCATCTCGAACTGGTCGAATCCGACGATCCGCTCGAAGCCGGCCTCGAGATCATGGCCCAGCCCCCCGGCAAGAGGCTGTCGGCCCTGACCCTGCTCTCCGGCGGCGAGCAAGCATTAACCGCTGTGGCACTTATCTTTGCGCTTTTCCTCACCAATCCAGCACCCATCTGCGTCCTCGACGAAGTCGACGCGCCGTTGGACGATGCCAATATCGAACGGTTCTGCGACCTGCTCGACCGGATGACCGGACAGACCGAAACCCGCTACATGATCGTCACCCACAATGCGGTGACGATGAGCCGGATGCACCGCCTGTTCGGGGTGACGATGGTCGAGAAGGGGGTCAGCCGCCTAGTCAGCGTCGATCTGGGCGGCGCGGAGCGGCTGCTGGCGGCGGAGTAGGGCTCAACGTTCGCCGAAGGCCTCGCCGAACAGCGCCAGCATCGCCGCCCAAGAGCGCCGCTCCGCAGTCGCGTGATAGAAGAAGCCCGGATAGCCCAGCGCGTCGATCGCGGGATTGGTGAAGCTGTGGCCGACGCCGCCATAGACGTGGACCTGCCAGTCGACGCCGGCTTCTTCGAGATCGGCCGCGAAGGCGTGAATCTGCGCGACCGGCACCACCGGATCGTCGACGCCGTGGCAGAGCAGGACCTTGCCGCCGATCGCGCGATTGTCCTCCTTAGTGCCGGGCAGGATGCCGGCGTGGAAGCCGACCACGGCGGCGAGCGGCGCGCCGGAGCGCGCGAGCTCGATCGCCGCGGCGCCGCCGAAGCAATGCCCGATCGCCGTCAACCGCGCCGGGTCGACATTGGCATGATCCCGCAGCACGCCGAGCGCCGCGTTGCAGCGGCCGCGAAGCGTGGGGACATCGGCGCGCAATTCCTGGGCGATCGCGCGCATCTCATCGAGCGGCAGGCCGGTCGCGCCGAACAGGTCCATCGCGTAGGCGACATAGCCGAGATCGGCCAGCCACGCGGCCCGGTCCTTGGTGTGGTCCGCCAGGCCGCCGCCCTCGTGAATCACCAATATGCCCGGCGCCGGCCCGCCGCTCGAGCCGTCGGCGAGCCAGCCGGTGAAGGTCCGGTCGCCATGGTCATAGCTGATCGGTTGAAGGTCCATGCGTTGCTCCCCTTCCGCCTGGGCTTATGCCTTGGCGCCGCGGGGAAGCAATTATCCGTCGATCGCCAATGCCGCGCTGAACGGCAGATCCGCGACCCTGCGCCCGTCCTCGTCCTCGACCAGAATCGCGCGGCGCATGTCGATCCGCCCCCGGACGACTTCGTCGCAGATGATCAGCCGCGCCGACTGGAGCGCGTGGCGATGGGCCGAATCGGCGTCGGACAGCTCGACACCCTCCTCGTCCGCAACGCGGCCGCCACGATCCTCGATATGGAAGAAGAAGCGCGTCATTACGCCTTCCAGCTCGTCGACACCGAAACGATAACCGGAGCGGACGCGAAGGGTTCCTTCCCGCGTCGTTCCTTTCGGAGCGCGCTTATGGGAAAAGCCGGCGATGCCCCGTGTCGCCTTCATCCTCTGCCTGTTCGACCTCGCCGCCGCCTTGCTGGTCGCGGCCTTGCTGTTCGGCTCGGGCTCGGACCCCGCGACCCGCGGCCTCGACGTCGCCGCGGGCGGCGCGGTCGTGCTGATCGCCGCGCTCACCGCGCTCCCTTCTCTGGTGCTGCTGCGGGGCGACCGCGCGCGCCGCGCCGCTTTGGCACTCGCGGCCGCTTTTCCGCTGCTGTGCCTGCTGTTGCTCCTCGTCGCGCTCGCCGCTTTGCCCTGAGCCGGAAAAGGGACCCCGACGCTAAGCTGACGTTCACCCAATTTCCCTACATTGCGCTCCGCCTTCGACGCCCTATTTTAGAAGGCGAAAGGGATATCAATGGCCGACGACAACCGCCCGGGCGGCGACAAGGAGCCTTCGGGCAACAATTGGATGAAGAGCCTGCTGATCTGGGCGGGCATCCTGTTGGGCCTCGTCCTCTTCGTCCAGCTGATGGGCGGCGGCGCCACCCACGCGCGCGATACCATCCCTTATTCCGAATTCCTCAACCGGGTCGACGAAGGCTCGGTGCAGCGGGTGATCATCGGCAAGGAGGTGATCACCGGCCGGCTCACCAACAACGAGACCTTCCGCACCGTTTCGCCACCGACCGATCCGCAGCTCATCGAGCGGCTGCGCCAGCGCGGCGTCTCTTTCGCCGCCGAGCCCGAGGCGCAGACCTCGGTCTGGCTGATCCTGCTCTACCAGTCGCTGCCGTTCCTGCTGATCCTCGGCATCGCCTTCTTCGTGATGCGCCAGATGCAGAAGAATGCCGGCTCCGGCGCGATGGGCTTCGGCCGGTCCAAGGCCAAATTGCTGACCGAGAAGCATGGCCGGGTGACCTTCGACGACGTCGCCGGCATCGACGAGGCGCGCGAGGAGCTCCAGGAGATCGTCGAGTTCCTCAAGGATCCGACCAAATTCGCCCGGCTGGGCGGCAAGATCCCAAAGGGCGCGCTGCTGGTCGGCTCGCCCGGCACCGGCAAGACGCTGCTCGCCCGCGCCATTGCCGGCGAGGCGAACGTGCCGTTCTTCACCATCTCCGGCTCGGATTTCGTCGAGATGTTCGTCGGCGTCGGCGCCAGCCGGGTGCGCGACATGTTCGAGCAGGCCAAGAAGAACGCGCCGTGCATCGTGTTCATCGACGAGATCGACGCCGTCGGTCGCCACCGTGGCGCCGGCCTCGGCAACGGCAATGACGAACGCGAGCAGACGTTGAACCAGCTGCTCGTCGAGATGGACGGCTTCGAGGCGAACGAGGGGATCATCATCATCGCCGCGACCAACCGGCCCGACGTGCTCGATCCGGCGCTGCTGCGTCCGGGCCGATTCGACCGCCAGGTCGTGGTGCCGCGCCCCGACATTGACGGCCGCGAGAAAATCCTGCTGGTCCATATGAAGAAGGTGCCGCTCGCCCCCGACGTCGATCCGCGGGTCATCGCCCGCGGCACGCCGGGCTTCTCCGGCGCCGATCTCGCCAATCTGGTCAACGAGGCGGCGCTGCTCGCCGCGCGGATGGGTAAGAGGCTGGTCGCGATGAAGGAGTTCGAGCTCGCCAAGGACAAGGTCATGATGGGCGCCGAGCGCAAATCGATGGTCATGACCGAGGAAGAGAAGCGCGCCACCGCTTATCATGAGGGCGGCCACGCTCTGGTCTCGCTCCACGTCGACGGCTGCGATCCGCTGCACAAGGTGACGATCATCCCGCGCGGCCGCGCGCTCGGCGTCACCTGGAATCTACCCGAGCGCGACCGCTATTCGATGTCGATGAAGCAGATGAAGGCGCGGCTCGCTTTGTGCTTCGGCGGACGCATCGCCGAGCAGCTGATCTATGGCAAGGACGCGCTCAACACCGGCGCCTCGAACGACATCCAGCAGGCGACCGAAATGGCCCGCGCGATGGTCATGGAATATGGCATGTCGGACAAGCTGGGCTGGCTGCGCTACCGCGACAATCAGGAAGAGGTGTTCCTCGGCCACAGCGTCGCGCGCAGCCAGAACGTCTCGGAAGAGACCGCCCAGATGATCGACCAGGAGGTCCGCCGGCTGATCGAGGAGGCCGAAGGCATTGCCCGCCAGGTGCTCAGCGACAATCTCGACGAGCTTCACCGTCTCGCCAGCGCCTTGCTCGAATATGAGACGCTGACCGGCGAGGAAGCGAAACGCGCGATCCGCGGCGAGGATATCGGCCGCGAAAATCCGAGCGCCAAGCCTTCGTCAGCCCCGGTCAAGGGCGCGTCGATCCCCAGCACCCGGCGGCCGCGCGGCGGCATCGGCGGTCCGGCACCGCAAGGCGCCTGATGGAGGCTATCGCGGCCGCAGCGCTGCGTGATCCAAATCCGGCGGTCGCGAGAGGCGCGCGACGACATCGTCCGAATCACCGATTACCATTCGACAATTGCTGCCGACTTCACGGTTCGCTTTTCGACCGGCTTGACGCCGCTGTCGCGCTGCTGCGCCGCTGGCCGATGAGCGGCGCGGCGCTGGACGGGTCGGGCCCTCGCCGCAAGTTGCGAGTGAGGCGAACGCCCTACGTCCTGCTCTACCAGGTGAGGCCGTCGGCAATCGGGATCGTGCGCGTCGTCCACGCCGCCCAGGATTGGCGCACGGTGCTGTGATCCGTACCGGCCTGCTCGGCGGCTCGTTCAACCCGGCGCATGACGGGCACCGCAAGACGAGCCTTCATGCGATGCGCGCGCTCGGGCTCGACGAGATCTGGTGGCTGGTCTCGCCAGGCAATCCGCTCAAGCCGACGACGGGCATGGCGCCGCTGGCCGCGCGCTTCCTTTCCGCGCAGCGCGCCGCCCGCGGCGCGCCGATCCGCGCCACCGTGATCGAGCGCGATCTGGGGACGCGCTACACGATCGACACGCTGCGCGCCCTGATCCGCCGCTACCCGCGCCGCCGCTTCGTCTGGATCATGGGCGCCGACAATCTCGCCCAGTTCCACCGCTGGCGCGACTGGCGGAGGATCGCGGCCTTGGTACCGATTGCCGTGGTCAGCCGTCCAGGCTATGATGACGACGCTCCGATGGCACCGGCCATGGGCTGGTTGCGGCGCTTCGTCCGGCCCGCAGCCATGATCCGCCAACGGACGAGGTGGAGATTGCCTTCGCTCGTGCTGCTTCGCTTGCCGCCCGATCCGACCTCCGCAACCGCCCTTCGCGCCGCCCGTCCCCAATGGCACGAACCTGTCATGAAATCGTTCCAACATGGCGCCGTCCGCGACCGCGTGACGCGGCGGCCCGTAACCTGAGGAGGCAGTTTGCCAGCAACCGCACCCGCTCCGCGCACTGACGGAGCCGACGAACGGGCCGAGGCGCTTTTGAGCCTCGTGCTTCGTTCCCTCGACGACGACAAGGCACTCGACGTCGTTTCCATTCCGCTAGGCGGAAAATCCAACATCGCCGATTATATGGTCATCGCCAGCGGCCGCTCGACCCGCCAGGTCGCGTCGATGGCGCAAAAGCTGACCGAGCGGATCAAGCGCGAGCTCGGCCGCAATGTCCGCGTCGAGGGGCTGCCGGTCGCCGATTGGGTGCTGCTCGATGCCGAGGACGTGATCGTCCATATCTTCCGGCCCGAAGTGCGCAGCTTCTACAATCTCGAAAGGATGTGGGCGTTCGAGGACCGGGCGCCCGAGGAACACGCGCCCACCGCGGCCGCGCGCTGACCGACAGGCGTCCCGCGCCTTGCTGCTTCACATCGTCGCACGCGGCAAGATCGGGCGCGGACCGGAGGCGGAGCTGGTCGAACGCTATCTCAAGCGCATTTCCTGGCCGGTGAAACTGAGCGAGCTTCCCGATACCGGCGGCAGGACGCCGCCAGCCGCCGATCGCAATGTCACCGTCCTGCTCGACGAGAAAGGCGAGTCGCTCTCCTCGACCGAACTGGCCGGCCGGCTCGAGAACTGGCGCGACGAGGGCATGCGCGAGGCGCGCTTCCTGATCGGCGGCGCCGACGGCTTCGACGCCGCCGACCGTGCTCAGGCCGGCCTGCTGCTCGCCTTCGGTCGGGCGACCTGGCCGCATTTGCTGGCGCGCGCAATGCTCGCCGAGCAGTTGTTCCGCGCGACGAGCATCCTTGCGAACCACCCTTATCATCGTGAAGGATAAGGCGATGCGACCATGGTCTGCCCTCCTCGTCTTGCTCCTCGCCGCCGGCGGCTTTGCCGCCGAGGCGTCGCGGCAAGTGGACACAAGGGCGCTCGCCGAGGCCCGACGCGAGGCGGAAGCGGCCGATAATCGGTTCCGCGCGCTCGATCGTCAGGCACGGCACGCGACCAACGCGGCCGAGCGCGCCCGTGCCGAGAGCGAGGCGCTGGCGGCGCGGATCGAGGCGGCCGAAGCCGAGCTGACCGCGGCCGAGCGGCGGATCGCGATCATTCGCGCGCTCCAGGAGACCCAGCGCGCACGGGTCGCGGAGCGGCAGCAGCCGGTGGTCCGCCTCACCGCCGCGCTCCAGACCATGGCCCGGCGACCAGCCGCTTTGGCGCTGGTCCAGCCCGGATCGGTCCGCGACACCGTCCATGTCCGTTCGCTGCTCGCCGCGACCTTGCCCGAAATTCGCCGCCGCACCGCGGCGCTGCGCGCCGAGGTCGAGCGCAGCGCCCAGCTTCGTGGTCAGGCCGAGGAGGCGCGTCAGGCGCTGTCGGTCAGCCGCGAGCAGCTGCGGCAGCGCCGCGTCGCCCTTGCCGCCTTCGAAGCCGGGCAGCGGACACGCTCGGCGGAGCTGGCCGGGCTCGCCCTCAGCGAATCGGACCGGGCGCTGGCGTTCGGCGAGGAGGCGCGGACGCTCGCCAGCCAGATCGGCACCCGCGAATATCAGACCCAGCTCGAGACCGCGCTGCGCGCCCTCCCCGGCCCGATCCCGCGGCCGCGCAGCGACATTGCCGAACCGACTCGCGACCGGCTCCCCTATCTGCTTCCCATCCAGGGCCGGCTGTTGACCGGCGTCGGCGAGATTTCCGACGGCGGCGTCCACGCTCGCGGCCTGCTCTTCGAGACCGCGGCGCAGGCGCGGGTCGTGGCGCCGGCCGCCGGCCGTGTGGTCTATGCCGCGCCGTTCCGAAGCTACGGGCAAGTGGTCATCATCGATCATGGTCGCGGCTGGTCGACGGTGATCACCGATCTTATGGGACTCCAGGTTGCCGAAGGCCGGAGCGTGCGACGCGGTACCCTGCTCGGCCGTGTCGGTCCCGAACGGCGCGTCACCGTCGAATTGCGGCGCGACGGGCGTCCCGTTCCGCTGGCGCAGATAATTGGTGGATAGGGTTTGGATCCGCTCGCGCGGATGCGGCACAGGCCTTCGGATCGGGACGTCCTATCGCTCGTTAATCCGCCGTTGCTTTTCGCGCGCCTAGAAACGCGGTAGAAGCGCGGCAAATCAGCATAGCAGGACCATATGGCCAACAATTTCTTCCGCTCGCTGGGGCTCGTCAGCGCGGTCGCCTTCGTTCCGGCAGCCAGCGCCGCGCTCGCCCAGGTCGACGTCAATTCCTATCGCGAGATCGACCAGTTCATGACCGTGCTCGAACGGGTCAAGGCCGAATATGTCGACCAGGTCGATGATGCGACTCTGATCCGCGGTGCGATCGACGGCATGCTCGCTAGCCTCGATCCGCATTCCTCCTATCTCGACGAGCGCGGCTTCCGCAGCCTGATGACGACCACCGACGGCAATTATGGCGGCCTCGGCCTCACCGTCACGATGGAAGATGGCGCGGTCAAGGTGATCGCCGCCACCCGCGGCACGCCGGCCGACCGCGCCGGCATCCGCCCCGGCGACTTCATCACCCATATTGACGGCCGCCTGTTCTACGGCGGCACGCTCGACGAAGCGGTCGACCGGATGCGCGGCGCGCCGGGCACCAGTGTCCGGGTCACGATCCTGCGCGCCGGCCGCGACCGCCCGTTCGACCTCACCATCACCCGCGCCATCGTCGACATCGAGGCGGTGCGCTGGGAAGTCCGCGACCGGGTCGGAATCCTCACCGTGACCGGCTTCAACCGCAACACCACCGACATGGCGCAGCGCGCGATCGCCGACATCGAGCGCCAGCTCGGCGGCCCGCCGCTCGGCTATATCATCGATCTGCGCTCCAATCCGGGCGGCCTGCTCGATCAGGCGGTCGGCCTGACCGATCTGTTCCTCGAGCGCGGCGAGGTGGTCTCGCAGCGCGGCCGCCGGCGGACCGACATCGAGCGTTATTATGCGCGCCCGGGCGACGCGGCGCGCGGCCTGCCGATCATCGTCCTGGTCGACGCCGGCAGCGCCTCGGCGGCGGAGATCGTCGCCGCCGCGCTCCAGGATCATCGCCGCGCGATCGTGATGGGCGAGCGCAGCTTCGGCAAGGGCTCGGTCCAGACCCTGATCACGCTCGGCCGCGGCGACACCGCGCTCCGGCTGACGACGGCGCGCTATTATACGCCGTCGGGCAGGTCGGTGCAGGAAGGCGGAGTGACCCCCGACATCGTCGTGCCGCAGCTGACCGATCCGGATTATCGCTCGCGCAACCGGGTGCGCGAATCCGATCTGCGCCGGCATCTGATCAATGAGACCGGCGTGCGCGACGACGTGCTGCAGCAGGACGGCAGGCCCGATCCGCGGTTCGCCGCGACCACCGAGGAGCTGCAGCAGCGCGGCGTCACCGACTACCAGCTCCATTACGCGCTGCAGACCCTTTCGCGGCTCGGCCGCGTGCGCACCGCGGCGGCCGCGCCCAGCCGGCCCTTGCGCCGATAACGTGGCAAGCGACGCGAGGAACGCGGCCGGCGGACTGACGCCGCTCGCCGTCGCGCGCCTGCTGAGCCTGATCGTACCCGCGGCGCTGCTCGCCGGCGCATTCGGCTCCGAAATTTTTGGCGGCCTGTCCCCCTGCGAACTGTGCTGGTGGCAGCGCTGGGCGCATTTCGCCGCGCTCGCCTTTGCCCTCGTCGCCTTGGCCGGCGCCAATCGTCTTCCCGACCGCGGCCGCAGCTTCGTCTGGCTGGCGGGGCTGGCGATCCTCACCAGCGGCGCGATCGGCGGCTATCATGCCGGAGTCGAGGCGGGCATCTTCGAAGGTTTCACCCAGTGCACAATCGTCACCGGCGGCGGCTCACCCGAAGATGCGCTCGCCCGAATCATGGCAGCACCGGTGATCCGCTGCGACCAGGTGCAATGGTCGCTGCTTGGAATCTCGATGGCGGGCTGGAATGCGATCCTTTCGACCGCTGGAGCGTTGTTAATCCTATGGCTGAGCCTGAAATCCCCGCCGGTCCGGAGCTGAGCGGCCCCGCTTGGCGTCCGGGCGACCCAAGGCCCGACGTCGCCGCGATGCTGCGCGTCGACCAGGCCGGCGAATATGGCGCGACCCGCATCTATGCCGGCCAGCTCGCGGTCCTCGGCGAGAGCCAGCCAAGTTCGGCGCTGATCGCGCGGATGGCGGCGCAGGAGGTGCGCCACCTCCGTCATTTCGACGACATGCTCGCCGCACGCGGGGTGCGGCCGACTCTGCTCCAGCCGCTGTGGCGCGTCGCCGGTCACGCGCTCGGCGCGGCGACCGCGATGATCAGCCCGCGCGCTGCAATGGCCTGCACCGCCGCGATCGAGGACGAGATCGATCGCCATTATTCGCAGCAGCTTGCCGCGCTCGGTGATGCCGATCCGCCGCTGTCCGCCGCGATCGCCGACTTTCAGGCCGACGAGCGCGAGCACCGGGACGCCGCGATCGAGGCTGGCGCCGAGGACAGTTTCGGCTATCCATTGGTCTATTCGGCGATCCGGGCGGGCTGCCGGGTCGCGATCGAGCTCTCGAAAAGGATCTGAGCCATGCGTTTCGCCTTTCTCGCTCTCCCGGCCGCATTTCTTGCCGCGCCCGTTCTGGCGCAGCAGCCTGGAGTCCCCGCCCCCGAGGCCGCGCAGGCGGCACCGCCGGTCAATGATCCGCGGGTCAACCAGCTGATCATCTATGGCGACGATCCCTGCCCGCGCGGCGCCGAGGACGAGATCATCGTCTGCGCGCGATTGCCCGAGGAAGACCGTTATCGGATCCCGCCGCAGCTGCGCAACAATCCCAACGATCCGGCCGGCCAGAGCTGGTCGAACCGCGCGGTCGAGCTGTCCTATGTCGGCCGCACCGGGATCGGCAGCTGCAGCCCGGTCGGCGGTGGCGGCACCGCCGGCTGCTTCAACCAGATCGTCCAGCAGGCGCGCGCCGAACGCAGGGGCGACGAGAGCGTCAACTGGAACCAGCTGATCGAGCAGGCCCGCGACGCGCGGATGCGCCGGATCGACCAGGCGGAGGCCGAAGAGGAAGAACAGAACCACCCGAATTAGGGCCGGCCGAAAAAGTCGATGCCGGTGCACGATGCCGAGCGAAGCCTGCGCCGCGACATCGGGCTGACCGGTTCGGCCTTTCTGTCGTTCAACGGCATGGTCGGCGCCGCCATCTTCGCGCTGCCGGCGACGCTCTACCTTCAGTTCGGAACGTTCAGCCCCTGGCTGTTCCCCTTGTTCGCGTTGTTGGTGCTGCCGATCGCATTGCCCTTCGCCCGGCTTGCCGCCCGGCATCCGGATTCGGGCGGTCCGGTCGCTTATGCCGCCGCCTTCGGCCCGCTGGCGGCGTTCCAGGTCGGCTGGCTCTATTATCTCGCCCGGATCACCGCGCTTGCCGCCAACGCCAATGTCTTCGCCGGTTATGCCGCCGCGATCTGGGCGCCGCTGGGCACGGCGATCGGCCGGATCGGGGTGATCCTGGCTTTGGTCGGCGGGCTTACCTTGATCAACATCGTCGGCGTCCGGCGCGCGGTGCGAGCGCTGGACGCGCTCACCCTGCTCAAGGCGCTGCCGCTCGTCGTGCTTGCGATCTGGGGGCTGGCCGCGGCGCAGGCGCTGCCGGCGCCGGGCCCACCGCCGCCTCTCTCAGAGGTGGAAGCGGCGGCCTTGCTGATCCTCTATGCGTTCATCGGCTTCGAAAATTCGGTGGTCCCGGCCGGCGAGACCGCCGATCCGCGCCGCAATATCCCGCGCGCGCTGATCGTCACCGTCGCCGGCACTGCAGCGCTCTATTTCCTGATCCAGCTCGCTTATGTCGCGGTGATGCCGGCCGGCGGCATGCCGCAGGCGCCGCTCGCGGCATTTGCCGAAGTCCTGCTCGGGCCGGCGGGCGCCCTGCTGCTGACCGCCACCGCGCTGGCGTCGGTCGCGGGCAATGTCAGCGGATCGATGACCTCGACCCCACGCGCCACTTATGCGCTCGCCCATCAAGGGTCGCTGCCGCGCTGGTTCGGCACGGTCAGCACGCGCTTCGCGACGCCCGCCAATTCGATCCTGTTCATGGGGACGGCGGGCGCCCTGCTCGCCGCGAGCGGAAGCTTCGTCTGGCTCGCGATCGTCAGCACTCTGGCGCGGCTGATCGTCTATGCGGTCAGCATCGCCGCCTTGCCGCGGCGCGGCCAGAGCGGCCCCGGCACCTATGCCCTGGTTGCCGCCGGCCTTGCCGTCTGTCTCTGGGCGGCGCTCCAATCCACCTGGCTGGCCTGGGCGCGGCTGGCGGGGCTCTTTGCGGTCGGACTGCTGCTGTTCTTCGTCGCCCGGCGTCAGGCGGCTTCGAGCGCCGCTGCGACGGTCTCTTCGATCCAGCCACCGCCGAGCACGCGATCCCCTTCATAAAGCACCGCCGCCTGGCCCGGCGACACGCCATATTCCGGGCGCTCGAAACGGACGCGGCCGCCATCGGCCTCGGGTTCGAAGCGCGCCGGCACCGGCTTGGCCAATGAGCGCACCTTGACGGCGAGGCCGGAGCGCTGGCCCTCGCCGAGCCAGTTGAGGCCGGACAACGACGCGGCGCCGACCGCGAGCGCCTGTTTCGGCCCGACGACCACCCGGCCGGTGTCGGGCTCGAGCCGCAGCACGTAGAGCGGCTCGGCCTGGCCGCCGATCTCGAGCCCGCGGCGCTGGCCGACGGTGAAATGGATCAGGCCGCGATGGGCGCCGAGCAGGCGACCGTCCTGGTCGACGATCTCGCCCGGACGCGCCGCGTCGGGACGGACCTTTTCGACGACGCGGGCATAGTCGCCGTCGGGGACGAAGCAGATGTCCTGGCTGTCCGGCTTTTCGGCGACCGCCAGCGCCAGCTCGCGCGCGATCTCGCGCACCGCCGCCTTGGGCATGTCGCCCAGCGGGAAGCGCAGGAAATCGAGCTGTTCGCGGGTGGTCGCGAACAGGAAATAGCTCTGGTCGCGGGCTGGATCGGCGGGGCGGTGCAATTCGGCGCCGTGCGGGCCGACCATCCGGCGGACATAATGGCCGGTGGCGAGGCAATCGGCGCCGAGATCGCGGGCGAGCGCGAGCAGATCGGTGAACTTCACCCCCTGATTGCAGCTGATGCAGGGGATCGGAGTCCGTCCACGCGCATATTCGTCGGCGAAGCGGGCGATCACGCTGTCGCGGAAGCGGCTTTCATAGTCGAACACATAATGAGCGATGCCGAGTCGGTCGGCGACGGCGCGGGCGTCATGGATGTCCTGGCCGGCGCAGCAGGTCCGGCTGCGCCCGACCGCCGCGCCATGATCGTAGAGCTGAAGCGTGACCCCGATCACCTCGGCGCCGCTGCGCGCAGCCAGCGCGGCCACCACCGAACTGTCGACGCCGCCCGACATGGCAACGACGATTCGAGCCCCGGCGAGCGGGCGGTCGAGCTGAAAGTCTGCGTTCATGACGGCTCTAAATAGGCGTACCGCGAGGCTGCGCCCACCCCTATGCCCCCGCTTTACCGCGTCTTCACCCTCTTTCGCTAGAGAGATGGGCGATGGATATGGCCTTTCTCCGCCGCGCACAGCGGATGCTCGAAGGCCGGGCACCCGCCCGGCTCGATCATTCGATGCTGCTCGCCTCGCTCGCCGCGCAGCGCGCGGTCGACGCCGGGGCGCAGGCGGTGGCCACTGGCGCCGGTGAGAGGCGGCGCGGGGAAGAGGAGCCGCTGGTCGAGCTGCTCGTCGCCGGACCGGACTGGCGCAGCGCGGCATCGGCGCAGCATGGCTGTTTCAGCCGTGCCGAAGTGAAACGACGGGTCAATGTCCGGTAAACCGCCATCACCGCAATATTTACCTTCGCATTTTAGCCTTCCTTCAACGCTCTGCCGTTACAGGGGGGAATGCCAACGGCGGAATCGGCCGGAAGCGGGTACAGTCTTGAGGTAGGAATGATCGAAAACCAGAAAATCCGCCCCGCTCAGGTGATCGGCCCGCTCGGCGAGCCGCTGACGCTCGATTCGCTGCCGCCGCCGTCGACCAGCCGTTGGGTCGTCCGGCGCAAGGCCGAGGTCGTGTCCGCCGTCAATGGCGGGCTGCTCAGCGTCGACGAGGCGTGCGAGCGCTACAGCCTGACGCTCGAGGAATTTGCCGGCTGGCAGCGTGCCGTCGACCGCTCCGGCATGCCCGGGCTGCGCGTCACCCGGATCCAGCATTATCGTTCGCTCTACGAGCGCCAGCAGAAATATTAAGGGTCCGGGCCCTAATTGCGACGGAGGCGCTCGCCTCCGCGCCCTCCCTCCCGCAACGACCGGCGCGGTCCTGGGCATCCGTCTCAGGAACAAGACCGCCGGTGGCGCGTCTTAGCCTCGTTCCGCCGCTCCAACCTTTCGGTTCACCGGTGCGGGGATTTAAGGAGGGAAGCAAATGATCGGTATTATCGTCTGGCTGATCGTAGGCGGAATCGTCGGCTGGCTTGCCAGTATGGTCATGCGCACCGACGCCCAGCAGGGCGTGCTGCTCAACATCGTCGTCGGCGTCGTCGGCGCGTTCCTCGGCGGCCTGATCTTCAGCCGCGGCGACATCAACGATGCGCCGCTGAGCGTGACCGCGTTCATCGTCTCTTTGGTCGGCGCGATCATTCTGCTCGCGATCGTCAACCTGTTCCGCCGCGGCAGCATCCGCTAACCGATACGGGAAGGAAGGGCCGCCGGGCGAAACGCCGCGGCGACCCCTTTCTTATTCGAGCTCGAAGCTCACCGTCAGCACCGCCGTCAGCGTCTGCTCACCCGGGGCGATGTTGGTCGCGGCGCTGTCCTGCGCCATCTCCAGCCGCGCCATATAGGGCATCGGCCCCGGCGCCGCCCCGCTCTCGCTCACCGCGATGATCCGCTTGACCCGCATGCCGAGGGTTTGGGCATAGAGATCGGCGCGCGTCCGGGCATTGGCGAGCGCCCGCGTCCGCGCCTCGTCAAGCACCGCATCGGCGCGGTCGATCCCGAAATTCGGACCGTCGATCTGGTTGGCGCCGGCCGCGACCAGGGCATCGAGGATCCGCCCTGCATTGGCGACATCGCGGAAGCGGACATTGACCATGTCGTAGGCGCGGTAGCCGACGAATTCCGGCGCGCGGTTTTCGGCCTGCCGCCACTCGGGGCTAAGATTGATCGCGCTGGTCTGGATGTCGCGCTCGGCAATGCCCGCCTGGCGCAGCGCGGCGCGTATCGCCCGCATCTGCTCGGCGTTGCGGCGGATCGCCTCGCTTGCGCTCGGCGCCTGGGTCTGCACTCCGGCGTTGATCCGGACGATGTCGGGCGCGCGGTTGACCTCGCCGGTCGCGACCACATCGAGCCGGGTGCCGCTGATCGGCGAAGCAGGCGCGGTTTGCGCCTGACAGGGAAGAGCGAGCGGGATGGCGGCCGCCAGCAAGACGGCGGCCGTGAGGGTACGGATCATGATCTCTCCTTCGGAGCCCGAGATGATCATGGACCCAAGCGCCGGCGCGGCTGCACCGTTGCTGAACCTTCAGGAGAATCAGTGTAGTGCTAGCGTCTGTCAGGGTGACGCGGCACCGATCCCGCGGAAGCAGGACAAACTTAGCGTCGCATCAGCCGGTAAACGAACAGGATCAGCATCGCGCCGACGATCGCGGCGAGAAAGCCCGCGCCCTCGCCCGCCTCGTACCAGCCGATCTCCTGCCCGAGGAAGCCAGCCACCAACGCTCCGCCGACGCCGAGCAGGATTGTGACGATGCAGCCGCTGACGTCGCGGCCAGGCATGATCGCTCTGGCGATGGCGCCGGCGATCAGGCCGATGAGAATCCATCCGAGCCAGCCATGATCGGCGAGATATTGCGACATGATGCCTTTCCTCCTTGTCGGGGCGCTCCGAAACCCCACATTGCTCGATGGTAAAGGCCCTTTTTTGCTTGTAAAGCGCGGTTCCCAGGCAGGGGGGGCATCGCAATACTGTCAAAACTCTGGCGCGAGCCATTGGGACTTGTTCCAGGTGCATTATTCGGCTAATACAGTTGGCACCAAGCGGGAACCCGCCGCGTTGTCTGAGTGGGGACGATGAAAGCGATGAATTTCGAGTCGACCAAATGGCGCCGCGAAGCGCTGGACGATATCGTCGTCGACGAGGATTTGCTCGCCCGGCGACGCCGGACGCGCATGATCATCATCGCCGTGGCCGCGCTCGTGCTGGTCGCGATCCTCGCCGTCCTGATCTTGGGCGGCAGGGGCGAGAAAGCGGTGGCGCCCGGCGGCGCCGAAGGCCAGCAGCTTCCGGCGGTGACGGTGATCGTTCCCGGGCGGCAGGACATTCCGGCGGTCATCAGCGCCACCGGCTCGCTCGCCGCGCGGCGCGACATGCCGGTCGGCATCGCCGGCGAAGGCGGGCAGGTCGAGCGGGTGCTGGTCGAGCCCGGCCAGTGGGTCGGCGCCGGCCAGACGCTGGCGGTCATCAACCGTTCGGTTCAGACGCAGGAAGCGGCGCAGCTCGCCGCGCAGATCGAGGTGGCGCGCGCCGACCTGCGGCTCGCCCAGAACGAGCTCGACCGCGCCCAGGCGTTGGTCGGCCGGGGCTTCATCAGCCAGGCCGATCTCGACCGCAAGCGCGCCGCGCGCGATGCCGCGGCGGCGCGGGTCCGCGTCGCCCAGGCCAATTTGGGCGCGAGCCGCGCCCGCATCGGCCGGCTCGACGTGCGCGCGCCCACCGCGGGCCTTGTCCTCAGCCGTTCGGTCGAGGCCGGCCAGGTGGTCGGTGCCGGCTCGGGCGCTCTGTTCCGTATCGCCGCCGGCGGCGAGATGGAGCTGCGCGCGCTGCTGGCGCAGACCGACCTCGCGCGCCTCACCGCAGGCGTGCCGGCACGGGTGACCCCGGTCGGATCGGAGCAGAGCTATCAAGGGTCCGTCTGGCAGGTCTCGCCGATCGTCAATCCGCAGACCCGCCAGGGCGAAGCGCGAATCCTGATTCCCTATGATCGCGACCTCAGGCCGGGCGGCTTCGCCGCGGTCGAGATTCGCGCGGGCTCCGTCACCGCGCCGCTCCTGCCAGAATCGGCGGTGCTGACCGACGATCAGGGAAGCTACGTCTATATCGTCGGACCCAACAATACGGTTCAGCGGCGGCCGGTGCGCAGCGGGGGCGTGAACGATCGCGGCGTCATCGTCGCGCAAGGGCTGAACGGAACCGAGCAGGTGGTGGAATCGGCCGGTGCCTTTCTCAATCCGGGTGACCGGATTCGGCCGGAGCGGGCCGTTCGGCGGCGCTGAGCCAGCGGAGAGCGATCGACGTGCGTAACATCTCCAGCTGGGCCATCCGCAACCCGATCATTCCGATCGTTCTGTTCGTGGCGCTCGCGATCTTCGGCATCGTGAGCTTCATGACGATGGACATCGCTGACGAGCCCGACGTCGACTTTCCGGCGGCGAATATCACCGTGAGCCAGCCCGGCGCCGCGCCGGCGGAGATCGAGACCCAGATCACCCAGCGGATCGAAGCCGCGGTGCGCGGCATCAGCGGCGTCGAACAGATCGAGTCCACGGTCAGCGAGGGCGCTTCGCAAACCTCCGTCATGTTCTCGATCGGCACCCCGGTCGACCGGGCCGTCAATGACGTGCGCGACGCAGTCTCGCAAATCCGGGGGGATCTGCCGGACGGCATTCTCGAGCCGCAGGTGACGCGCATCGACATTACCGGCCAGCCGCTCGCTTATTATTCCGTCGAAGCGATCGACATGACGCTCGAGGAGCTGAGCTGGTTCGTCGACAATACGGTCGCCAAGCGCCTGCTCGCGATCGAAGGGATGGCGCAGGTTCAGCGGACCGGCGGCGTCAGCCGCGAGATTCGCGTGATCCTGGACCCGGCGAGGATGCAGGCCCGCGGGATCACGGCCTCGCAGGTCAACAATGCGCTGCGCCAGACCAATATGAATGCGGCCGGTGGGCGCGCCGAGATCGCCGGATCGGAGCAGTCGGTCCGCGTCGTCGGCAATGCGGCCAATGCCTATCAGCTGTCGCAAACCCAGATTCCGCTCGGCGCCGGCCAGACCGTCAGACTGGCCGACGTCGCGACCGTCCGCGACGCGCATGCCGAACAGCGCTCGCTGCTGATCCGGGACGGCCGCCAAGTGCTCGGCTTCAACTTCACCCGGGCAAAAGGCGCATCGGACGTCACCCTCTACGATGCGGCGGTCGAGGAAATCCGACGTCTTGAGCGCGAGCATCCAAAGGTGCGCTTCACCGAGCTGTTCACGCCGGTCGAATATACCAAGAACCAATATCATTCGGCGATCGAAGCGATGGTCGAGGGCGCGGTGCTCGCGGTGATCGTCGTGTTCCTGTTCCTGCGGGATTGGCGCGCGACCCTGATCTCCGCGCTTGCGATACCGCTCTCGGCGATCCCGACCTTCTGGTTCATGGACCTGATGGGGTTCAATCTGAACTTCCTCAGCCTGCTCGCGCTGAGCCTGGTTGCGGGCGTTCTCGTCGACGACGCGATCGTCGAGATCGAGAACATCGTTCGCCACATGCGCATGGGCAAAAGCGCCTATCAGGCATCGATCGAAGCGGCCGACGAAATCGGGCTCGCGGTGGTCGCGACCACCTTCTCCATTGTCGCGGTGTTTCTTCCGGTCGGGATGATGCCCGGCATATCCGGGCAATTTTTCAAGAATTTCGGCTTCACGGTTGTCGCCTCGGTGCTGATGAGCCTTGCCGTCGCGCGCCTCATCACACCGCTGATCGCCGCTTATTTCCTCAAGGCCAAAGGCCGCGCCAGCCATGGCGAGGGATGGCTGATGGACCGCTATATGGGGTTGCTGCGCTGGTCTCTGGTCCATCGCTGGAAAACCGTGGCAATCGGCGCGGCCTCGCTGGTCGCGACCGTGTTCGCCTTCGCGACCCTGCCGATGACCTTCCAGCCGACCGTGAATACCGATTTCAGCCGGATCCAGATCGAATTGCCGCCCGGTTCGACTCTCGATGAAACCCAGACCATTGCGGAACGGGTGATTCGGGTGATGCGGGCACGGCCGGAAGTCGCGGACGCGTTCGCCTCGGTGAGTGTGGGGCAGGCCAACGTCTTCCTGATTCTCGATTCCGACCGCGACATGACGAGCGTCGAATTCGAGCGCATGAATGCCCCGCTGCTTCGGCGGATCCCGGACGCGCGGATCAATTTCGCTTCGCAGGCCGGCGGCGGGGGTGGGGGAGGCCGCGATCTCAATGTGACGCTGGCTGGCGATGACCCGGTCCGGCTCAACCAGGCCGCGCAGGCGATCATAACCCAGATGCGCGGGCTGCGGGAGATCCGCGATCCACGCATCGAAGGGGATTTGCGGCGGCCGGAAATCACCATCACGCCACGGCTCGATCTCGCCGCCGATCTCGGCGTCACCACGGTGGCGCTGAGCCAGGCGATCCGGATCGCGACTTTGGGGGACATCACCCAGAATACGGCGAAATTCTCGCTGTCCGATCGCCAGATTCCGATCCGTGTCGCCCTCGCCGAGGATGCGCGCCAGAATATGGCGGCGATCGAGAATCTGCCCGTCCCCGCCCAGAGCGGCGGATCGGTTCCGCTCAAGCTCGTCGCCGACATCGCGTTCGGCGCGGGCCCGACCACGATTCAAAGGCTCGATCAACGCCGCCGGGTCTCGATCGGCGCCGATCTCGCGCCGGGGCTGGTCAGCAGCGAAGCGATGTCGCGGATCACGGCATTGCCGGCGATGACCGACCTTCCCGACGGGGTCGAGCAGGTGCCGTTCGGCGACGCCAAGTGGCAGGCCGAGCTCTTCAAGAGCTTCATCCTTGCGGTGGTTTCCGGGATTTTGCTCGTCTTTGCCGTGCTGGTGCTGCTCTACAAGCGCCTGTTCCCGCCCTTCGTGAACATGGGTTCGCTGCTGCTCGCGCCATTGGGCGGCGCGCTGGCGCTCCATCTCACCGGCAACGTTTTGTCGCTCCCGGTGCTGATCGGCCTGCTGATGTTGTTGGGGATCGTCGCGAAAAACTCGATCCTGTTGATCGATTTCTCGATCGAGGAGATGGGCAAGGGCGTACCGAAGGACGAGGCGATCATCGATGCCGGCCACAAGCGCGCGCAGCCGATCGTCATGACCACCGTCGCGATGGTGGCTGGCATGCTTCCGATCGCCCTCTCGGTCACCGGCGACGGCAGCTGGCGTGCGCCGATGGGCATTGTCGTGATCGGCGGCCTCGTCCTGTCCACGGTGCTGACGCTGGTGATCGTGCCCGCCGGTTTCAGCCTGGCCGACAGCTTCGAGAAATGGCTGTCGCCCAAGTTCGGGCGGATGCTCACCTATCGCGGCCCGCAAGACCATGGGCGGACCGTCACCCAGCCGGCGGAGTGATTGGCGCTTTCCTTTGAACCAAGGGCGCCGCCGGCTATTCAACCGGCATGAGCTCGCTCAAGCCGCCGCCATTTGCACGGTTGAATCCGGCGCAGAGCGGTGCGCGCGCCATGCGCGCTTTTGCCACCGCGATGCTCGCCGGCATGGCGGCCTTGTTCGTCGCCACTACCGGGCTCGATGCGGTCCACCCCGCCTGGGGCTTCGTGCGGGCCTTTGCCGAAGCGGGTCTGGTCGGCGGCATCGCCGATTGGTTCGCGGTCACTGCCCTGTTCCGCCACCCGCTGGGTCTGCCGATCCCGCACACCGCGATCATCCCGCGCAACAAGGACCGGATCGGCAACACCCTGGCCGCCTTCCTGCGTGACAATTTCCTCACCCCGCGGGTGGTCGCGCGGCGGATGAAGTCGGTCGACGTCGCCGGCGCGGTCGGCCGCTTCCTCGCTTTGCCGCCCGGCGAGGGGCGGCTGCGCGAAGGCGCCTCGCGGCTGCTTGCCGACATTCTCGAGGCACTCGACGAGGAGAAGCTCGGCGGCATGGTCAAGGCCGCGGTCGCGGCGCGGATGCGAACGATCGACATCGCGCCCTTGCTCGGACGCACCCTCGAAGCGGCGATCACCGAGGAACGCCATGTCCCGATGGTCGACGGCATCGTCACTTGGGCCGGCCGCACGCTCGATGCCAACGAGGACGTGATCCGCGACATGGTCCACCAGCGCGCCGGGTGGATCATCCGGCTTGCCGGACTCGACGAGCGCCTTGCCGACGCGATCATCGACGGCCTCCGCCGGCTCACGATCGACATGGCGGTCGATCCAACCCATCCGCTGCGGGTGAGTGCCGAAGAGGGGCTCGTCCGGCTGGCGGCCAATCTGCAGAACGATCCCGAAACCCGCGCCAAGGTCGAGACCTGGAAGGACGAGATGATCGACAATGAGGCGGTCGGCGGCTGGATCAGCGGGATCTGGGAAGGCAGCCGGGCCGGCCTGCTCAAGGGGGCGCGCGACCCGGATGCAGTGCTTGCCGGCAAGTTCGGCGAGGCAATGCGGCAATTGGGCGCGACGCTGCAGCAGGAGCCGCGCCTGGCCAAGACGATCAATCAGTTCGCGCGCCGCGCCGCCGCCGGCATCGTCGCGTCCTACGGGAGCGGGATCGTCAAGCTCGTGTCGGAGACGGTCCGCGCCTGGGATGCCCGCACCGTTTCCGACCGGCTCGAAGCCGCGGTCGGTCGTGACCTCCAATATATCCGGATCAACGGCACCCTGGTCGGTGGCCTAGTCGGAATCGCGATTCACGCGATCGAGGTCGCGACATGAAGGATGCCGCGCTGCGCGAGCTGGCGAGCAATCGGGGCTGCAAGCTGGTCAAGTCGCGCCGCCGCACGCCGGGCGCAGGCGATTATGGCCGCTTCGGACTCGAAGACACAAAGACGGGCAAGAAGGTTTTCGGCTTCGGCGATTCGGGACTCACCGCCACGCCCGACGAGATCGAAGACTATCTTCGCGGCCGCGCGCTGGGCAGCTGGAAAGGATCGGTCGGCAAGCGCAAGCGCGCCGCGCCAGCAAAGGCGGCGCCAAAGCCACTGCCTGCGCCGAAGCTGGTCATTCGCGAAGCCCGTCCCGCCGATATCGGGGCGATGGCGACGTTGATCGCGGCGCTTGGCTATGAGGCGACGGGCGCGGACGTCAGGCGCCGCCTCGCCGCCGTCCGCAAGGCCGGAGGGCAGGTGCTGGTCGCCGACCAAAGCGGGGTGCTCGGCGTCCTGACCACGAGCATGACCATTGTCCTCCACCGGTCGCATCCGGTCGGCCGGATCTCGATGCTCGTGGTCGACGAAAAGGGGCGCGGCAAAGGGATCGGGGCGGCGCTCGTCGCCGAAGCGGAGCGGCGGCTCGCGGCCAAAGGGTGCGGCCTGATCGAAGTCACCAGCAACCGCCGGCGGCGGGGCGCCCACGCTTTTTACGAGCGGCTGGGCTATGAGCGGACGTCCTACCGCTTCGCCAGGCCGCTCAGCCGTCGCTGACGCGCTCGATATCGGCGCCGACGCCCTGCAACTTCTCCTCGAGCCGCTCGTAGCCGCGGTCGAGATGATAGACCCGATTGACCTGGGTCTCGCCGCCTGCGGCGAGGCCGGCCAGGACCAGGCTCATCGACGCGCGCAGGTCGGTCGCCATTACCGGCGCGCCGAGCAGGCTGTCGACGCCGCGCACCACCGCCGATCGGCCGCGCACCTCGATATCGGCGCCCATCCGGTTCAGCTCCGGCACGTGCATGTAGCGATTCTCGAAAATCGTCTCGGTGAGCAGACTGGTGCCGTCGGCCAAGCTGAGCATCGCCATGAACTGCGCCTGCATGTCGGTCGGAAAAGCCGGGAAGGGCGCGGTCGACAGTGACAGCGGCTTGACCCCGCCGTCGGCGCTGACCCTGATCCCGCCGTCGACCGGCTCGATCGTGGCGCCGGCATCCTTGAGCCCCGAGAGGATGGCGTGCATCGAATCCTCGCGCGCGCCGACCAGCTCGAGCGCGCCGCCCGAGATCATCGCCGCGCAGGCATAGCTTCCAGCCTCGATCCGGTCGGGCATCACCGCATAGGTCGCGCCGTGCAGCCGGTCGCGGCCCTGAATCGTCAGCGTATCGCTCCTGAGCCCCTCAATCCGCGCGCCCATCGCGTTGAGACAGGAAGCGAGGTCGGTGATCTCGGGCTCGCGCGCCGCATTCTCGATCACGGTGGTGCCCTTGGCGAGCACCGCCGCCATCAGCGCGTTCTCGGTCGCGCCGACCGAGACCGTCGGGAAGCTGATCGTGCCGCCGACCAGGCCGCCTGTGGGCGCGGTCGCCTTGACATAGCCGGCGGCGAGCTCGATTTCCGCGCCGAGCGCCTGCAGCGCCTTGAGATGAAGGTCGATCGGACGGTTGCCGATCGCGCAGCCGCCGGGCAGCGACACCGTCGCCTCGCCGGCGCGGGCGAGCAGCGGCCCCAGCACCAGGATCGACGCGCGCATCTTGCGGACGATATCGTAGGGCGCGACGGTCGAGGCGATGTTGGCGGCGCGGAAGGTCATCACCCGCCCGAATTCGCCCTTGCGCGCGCCTTCGACGGTGGTCGAGACCCCGAGCTGGTTGAGCAGATGGCCGAAGCTGTCGACATCGGCGAGCCGCGGCAGATTGCGCAGCGTCAGCGGCTCGTCGGTCAGCAGCGCGCAAGGCATCAGGGTCAGCGCGGCGTTCTTCGCGCCCGAGATAGGAATCCTGCCGTTGAGTGGCTTGCCGCCCCTGATGATGATCCGGTCCATCGGGTCCGGGCTATTGCGCCTTATGCGGACAGGCGCAAGCCGCCGGACCCGCGTCAAAAAAGCGTAACCGCCGCTATCCTCTTGATTTCGATCAGGGCGCCCGCAAAAAATCCTGCTTAGACTTGGCACAAGTGTAAGGTTGCGCGTCCGGGGGAATGCTGGCGTTGGGGGGAAGTTGCCTAGCTGAGCGGCTCAGCCACTACGTCCGCCTGTCCGCCGGCGAGCATGAGGCGTTGGACCGGCTCGAGGAGCAGGAGCGCCCCTTTCGCCGCGGCACCGTGATCATCAGCGAGAATGAGCCGTCGCGCGAATTGTTCGTGGTCCGGTCGGGATGGCTCCATTCCTCGGTGGTGCTCGGCAATGGCAGCCGGCAGATCATGCGCTTCCACTTCCAGGGCGACATATTGGGCCTGCCTTTGCTCGCTTTCGCCGATTCCCCCGAGACGGTGACTGCGGTCACCGACATCGCGCTCTGCCCGTTCAGCCGCGAGCGGCTCGCCGCATTGATCGCCGACCATCCCCGCCTTGCCGCGCTGATCCTCGGACTCACCGTCGCCGACCGGGTCTCGCTCGCCGACCGGCTGGCCTCGATCGGCCGCACCTCGGCACGCGCGCGGGTCGGCTCGCTGCTCTGCGAGATTTTTGCGCGAATGCGGCGGCTCGGTCTCGCCGGCGAGCAGGGCCTCCAATTGCCGCTGACCCAGGAGGATATCGGCGACGCGACCGGGCTCACCGCGGTTCATGTCAACCGGATGATGCGCGGTCTCGTCGAGGACGGGATCATCGAGCGCGCCGGCGGTCAGATCCGCCTGGTCGACGAGGCGCGGCTCACCGCCGAAGCCAATTTCATCGATCGCACCGGCATCGACACCGGCTGGCTGCCCGCAGCGACCTAGGGTTTGTACTGGCTAGCGGCACCAGCGGCCCCGTATCAACAGACCCTCAGGCCTTCTCCAGCGTGCACTGCAGCGGATGCTGGTTCTGGCGGGCGAAGTCGATCACCTGCGCGACCTTGGTCTCGGCGACCTCATAAGGAAAGATGCCGCAGACCCCGACGCCGCGCTGATGGACGTGGAGCATGACCCGGGTCGCATCCTCGATGCCCATCTTGAAGAACAGCTGGAGGACGTGGACCACGAATTCCATCGGGGTGTAATCGTCGTTGAGCATCAGCACCTTGTAGGGCGACGGCGTCTTGGTCTTGGGGCGCGTCTTGGTCGCGACGCCGAGGCCGGTGCCCTGGTCGTCGTCGCGACCCTCATCGGACGCCCGGATGATGAAATCTGACATTGGCATAACGCGTCCAAGAATATGGCAAGCCGCCCGCCGCGGGCAAGAGCCTCGGACCGCCGTGCCGCTTCGATACGGCGCAATCCTCCCCCCAGGGGGGAGGAATAAAAAAGGGGCGGCCGCTCCTGGGAGAGGCCGCCCCTTCGGTACGCTTACTGCTCGCGGTTACGCGGCGAGAGTCTTCACCCGCTCGGCGGCGACCGCATAGCGGCTGGTGATCGGCTCGGCGACGTCGCCGGCGATCTTGAGCACCGCTTCGCTGACGCGCGCGCTCTCGGCGACCGCGGCGTCGAACGCGCTGCGGGCAAAATCACCCTGCAGGCGGAAGAAGTCGGTGGCCGACTTCACTTCGGCGAAGCTCTTGAGCGCGGCCGAGGCGTCCTCGAAGCTCTTGCGGCCGAATTCGGCGGCATCCTGGCTCAGCGCCTCAACGCCCTTGGCGGCGACCTTCGAAGAAGCGACGAACGCCTCGACATTGCCGCGAGTCAGGTCAGCGAGCTCCTCGACGACCTTCGCGCTCTTCTCCATCGCGGTCTTGGCGCGCGCATTGACGTCGCCGAACGCATTCTTGATCTGGTCGGCGGCGAACACGCCGGCCTCGGTCTGCTTGGTCATGGTCTTCACTCCTTGTTTCAGCGGTTGCACGCCGGCGAGAGCCGGCTTTACGTTCTTCCTGGGCCGGCCCCTTCTGGCGGTCCCGGCGTTCTTCTTCGCGGGCGCGGCATTTTTCGCCGGCTCGCTGACCTTCACACGCGCAGCCGCAGCCTTTGCGGGCTGCGTCGCCTTCTCGGTATTTCCTTCCAGCGCAGCCGGCGCTTTCGCGCTCTCGGACGCCGCCTCGATCTTCGCGATTTCCGCCTTGATCGCCGCCGGCGTTTCCGCCTTGGCGATTGGAGCGGTATTTTCGACGATGTTCGGCTCGGCCACGGAGGTCTCCCTTATGCTGCGATGCAGCAAATAGGTACCCCTCAAACCGATTGCAAGCACTTTTTTGTGCAGTGCAACATAAATTTCATGGAAGCGTCAGCGCGCCTTCACATAGCTGCCCGGCGCGTCCTCGATTGCCTTCAACCGGCCCTTGCCCGGGACCCGCACGCCGGCGGCGAACACCTTCTCGTCGGAGCGCTGTTCGATCCAGGCGAGCCAGTCGGGCCACCAGCTTCCCTTGGTCTCGGTCGCGCCGGCGATAAACCGCTCGAGCGTGTCGACCTTCGTGTCGTTGGTCCAATATTGGTATTTGCCGGCCTCGGGCGGATTGACCACGCCGGCGATATGGCCCGAACCCGCAAGCACGAAGCGCAACGGCCCCTGGAAGTGATGAGTGATCTTCCAGACGCTTTGCGGCGGCGCGATATGATCCTCGCGCCCCGCCTGGACATAAGCCGGGGTCGTCACTTTCCGAAGATCGATCGGCGTGCCGTCGACGCTGAGCGCGCCCGGCTGGGCCAATTTGTTCTCACGATAGAACTGCTGGAGATAGGCGCGGTGCCAGATCGCCGGCAGGTTGGTCGTATCCGAATTCCAATAGAGCAGGTCGAATTGCGGATAATCTTCGCCCAGCAGATAATTGTTGGTGACGTAGCTCCAGATCAGGTCGCGGCCGCGCAGCAGGTTGAAAGTCGCGGCCATATAGCGTCCGTCGAGATAGCCCTTGTCGGCCGAGAGCTGGCGGGCCAGCTCGAGCTGCTCGTCGCCGATGAACAGCTTGAGGTCGCCGGCCTCGGTGAAATCGACCTGCGCGGTGAAGAAGGTCGCCGAGCAGACCTTGCCGTCATCGCCACGCGCCGCCAGCAGCGCCAGCGTCGCGGCGAGCATCGTCCCGGCGACGCAATAGCCGATCGCGTGGACGCTCTCGACGCCGAGCGCCTCGCGCACTGCGTCGATCGCCTCGATCTGGGCGTTGACGTAATCGTCCATATCGATCGCGGCGAGGCTTTCATCGGCCGACTTCCACGAGACGACGAACACCGTCAGCCCCTGCTCGACCGCCCATTTGATGAAGCTCTTCTTGGGATTGAGATCGAGGATGTAGAAGCGATTGATCCAGGGCGGGAAGATGATCAGCGGCGTCTCGTAGACCTGGTCGGTGACCGGCGTATATTGGATCAGCTGCCAGAGGGGAGTCTGCGTGACGACCTTGCCCGGCGTCGTCGCGATGTTCCGCCCGACCTCGAACGCGCCCGGAGCGACATGGGTGAGCTGCCCCTTTTCGAGGTCCTTGAGCATATGTTCGAGACCGTTGAGCAGGCTCTCGCCTTTGGTCTCGACCGCCTTTTCCAGCACCTGCGGATTGGTCAGCGCGAAATTGCTCGGCGCCATCGCGTCGACGAACGCTTTGGTGGTGAAGCGGATCTTCTCGCGGGTCGGCTCGTCCACGCCCTCGATCGCATCGACCGAGCCGAGCAGCCGGTCGGAGATCAGCAAATAGGTCTGGCGGATCGTGTCGAACAGCGGATTGTCGCGCCATTCGGGCGCAGCGAAGCGCTTGTCCTTGTCCGCCTGCTCGGCGAGCGCGGAGGGATCCTGGCCGCCGGCGCCGGCAGCGCCGGCGAGCGCCCGTTGCCAGATGTTGAGGCCCTCGGTCCAGAGCTGCGCCTGGGCTTCCATCAGCTTGGTCGGATCGCCGAACAGGTTCATCCCCGGCCAGGCGGTCGCGGCCTGCGATGCTCTGGCCGGATCGGCTGCCGCGGCGGCTTTTTCCGTCGCCTCGCCCATCTGCGCGGCGAGATGCTCCATCATCATCTGCTGCGCCCGGCCCATGACCCAGGTCCATTGCTGGATGTCCTCGAGACTCGGCGTCGGGAAGGTCGGTGCCTCGGCCGGCTTATCGGTGCTGTCCTGCTCGGCCATCCACGGGATCCTCATGCTGCAGCCTCTATCTAGTCGACGCGGCACATGGCGGAAAGGGTGAGGTCGCTTGACTTGATCGATCGCGGGGAGTAACCGCCCGCCCTCTTCGGCACAGTGCCGAAACGACGGAGGATGATTTGTTCGATTCGAAGATACGAATCGGCTGTCATCCCGCCCCCGTCCTGAGCTCGCCAAAGCGCTAGCCGCTTCGCCGGTTCGGACCCGGCGGGAACCTGACAGCCACAATATGAACCGGTCGCGAGCGGTCTCGGCTGCGCGCGGCCATGGAAGGTGAGTCATGGGCGAGAAGCTCCTGGCGCAGCGCCTCATCCGGTTGCTGCGCGACACCAACAGCCGGTCCAGCCGGACGGGACTGACGCTGCTCGAATGGGCGACGGATCAGCGCGATTGGCTATGGCCCGATATCGCGTTCGCCGAGGCGGACGCGCCGGTGGAACCCGGCGGCTGGCGGCTTTGGCCGGCGGCTGACGCGCCTGTCTGCGCGGACGAGACGCTCTGCTGGGAGCGGCTCCCGGCGCTCGCCGACGCGATCGACACCGACGCGCCCGCGCTGCTCGGCTCGGTCGACGCGGTCGCAGCTTTGCTGGCGTTCGACTCTTTCGAACGGGAGGTTCTGCACGTCTCGGTTGCGCTGGACCGGCTGCCGCGGCTTGCGCGGCTGCGCAGCCGGCTGGTCGGCGGCGGCGAGGACCTGCCAGCGCTCGTCGGCCGCATCGCGGGCGCCGATCGGGGCGATGCCGGACGGCGGGTCCGGCGCGCGGGTCCGGTCGTGCTCGGCCTTCTGATCCCGGGCGGTGCGGACGATCAGGGCAGCGGCAGCGATCTTGCGGTCGACTGGCGGTTTGCGCGTGTGCTCGACGCCGAGCTCACCGAGCCCGGCGAGCTGATCGAGGCATTGGCCGGCACGCGCCAGACGGCGGCGCTGACGGCCGAGGATTTCGCAGATCAACAGCAGGCTTTCGCCCTGCTCGCCCGCCTGCTGTGCGGGGCGCTCCGGCGCCGTGCCGCGGGAATCAACGTGCTGATCTACGGCCAGCCTGGGACCGGGAAGACGGAACTCGCCCGGACTCTGGCAGCGGCCGTCGGCGCTGCACTCTATGCGATCGGCGAGGATTTCGATGGTGAGGAGCCGTCGCGTTCGGACCGGCTGTCGGCGTTGAAGCGGGCGCAGCGGCTGCTGTCGCGGCGCGGCGATTCGATCCTGCTGTTCGACGAGATGGAGGACCTGTTCTCCGATGCCAGCCTCTATGCTGGCGGCGGAAGGCGGCGGACGGCATCCAAGATCTTCGTCAACCGGCTGCTCGAAGGCAATGAGGTACCAACGATCTGGACGAGCAACGCGATCGACTCGGTCGATCCGGCGCATCTCCGGCGGATGAGCTACATCCTGCGGATGACGCACCCGAACCCGCGGTCGCGGGCGCGCATCGTCGCGCGCGCAGCCGAGGCGGAAGGGATCGCCGAAGCCGGCGCCAGCCTTGCCGGCTTGCTGCCGGCCGAGGAAAGCTCGGCGGGCGTTGCCCGCGCTGCGCTGCGCGCCGCCGCCCTTGCCGGCGGCGGCGCCGAGGATGCGGAGGCGATCGGCCGATCGTTGGTTCTCGGTCTGCGCGGCGGCCGCGCGCTACCGCCGACGCCCTCGGGCGCGATCGATCTCGACCTCTATGAGGCCGATCGGTCGATCGCCGCGCTGGCGGACCGGATGGCGGCGCCCGGCGCGCCGGCGGACGTCTCGCTGCTGCTCACCGGCCCCCCGGGCACAGGCAAGACGGCGCTTGCGGCCTATCTGGCGGACCGGCTCGACCGGCCCCTGGTGATCAAGCGCGCGTCCGACCTGCTGTCGTCCTGGGTCGGCGAGACCGAGGCGCGGATCGCCGACGCGTTCGCCGACGCACGTCAGCGCGGCTCGGTGCTGCTGTTCGACGAGGCGGATTCGCTCCTGCTCGATCGGGCGGACGCGCAGCGCTCGTGGGAGATCAGCCAGGTGAACGAGATGCTCACCTGGATGGACTCGCACCCGCTGCCGTTCATCGCGGCGACCAACTATCCGCGACGGCTCGATCCGGCGGCGCTCCGGCGCTTCGTCTTCAAGATCGAGCTCGGGCCGCTGTCGCCGGCGCTGGCGGAGCGGGCGTTCGTCCGGTTCTTCGGTCTCGCCGCACCGGCTGGGCTGACGCGGGTCTCCGGGCTCACGCCCGGCGACTTTGCGGTGGTCGCGCGGCAGCTGCGCTATCGCAAGGCTGCCAGCCCGGCCGAGATCCTCGCCTTGCTCGAAGCCGAGGCAGGGGCCAAGCCGGAGCCGTCCGGTCGAGTAGGCTTCTAGACTGGGGTGGAGCGGATCCGTCCGTTCCACCCCTTTTTCAGTCGGCCCGCATCTAGCGCACCGCAAAGGCCGCGGCGTTGTGGCTGCTCTGAAAATCCTCGACCGGCACGCGCGCATCTGCTCGACAGCTGCCGGCGGCGGTCGAGTCCCTGATCGCCTCCGCGCCCGCCAGATCGTCCGCTTCGCGCTGCCGCCAGCGCTGGATCAGCCGCTGCACCTCACGCTGGGCGTCGCTCGGCACGGCGCCGGGCGGCGCTCCTCTCCGCGGCGAGGTTGCAGGCCGCGACGACCGCCATGGCGGCCGGGACAAGAAGCAGGAGCAAGCGGGCGGGCGACATCCCGCCCTCCTACCAGCAAGTGTTTGTGAATCATGAAAGGAAACGCTCCGCGCGCGGCGTGGGGTGGACGATCGGAATGCCGGCCCGTGGCGCTTCTCGACTTTGTCATGGGGGGCTTCTATCCGCACCCCAGACAAGCGAGGAGATGAAGGCGCGATGGTCAAGGCAAGCCACGTTCTCGACCGGCTGCTGGTGCTGGAAATGGTGCGGGTGACCGAGGCGGCGGCGGTGGCCGCGTCGAAGCTGGTCGGGCGCGGCGACGAAAAGGCGGCCGATCAGGCCGCGGTCGAGGCGATGCGCGGCGCGCTCAACGAGCTCGACATGGACGGCACCATCGTCATCGGCGAGGGCGAGCGCGACGAAGCGCCGATGCTGTTCATCGGCGAACGGGTCGGGCTCGGGCGGCCCGGCGCCGGCGCCGAAGGCTCGGGCCCGTGCATCGATATCGCGCTCGATCCGCTCGAAGGGACCACGATCACCGCCAAGGCCGGCGCCAACGCATTGGCCGTGCTCGCGATCGCCGAGCAAGGCTGCCTGCTCAACGCCCCCGACGTCTATATGGACAAGCTAGCGATCGGCCCCGGCTATCCCGACGACATCATCGACCTCGCCAAGTCGCCGTCCGACAATGTCCGGGCGATCGCCGCGGCCAAGGGCGTCGATCCGTCCGAGATCATCGCCTGCGTGCTCGATCGGCCGCGCCATGCCGCGCTGATCGCGGAGCTTCGCGCCATGGGCTGCGGCATCAACCTCATCCCGGACGGCGACGTCGCCGGGGTGATCGCGGTCACCGATCCGGACACGACGATCGACGTCTATATGGGCCAGGGCGGTGCACCCGAAGGTGTCCTCGCCGCCGCCGCCTTGCGCTGCGTCGGCGGCCAGTTTCAGGGAAAGCTGGTGTTCCGCAACGACGACGAGCGCGCCCGCGCCGCCAAATGGGGCGTCACCGATCTCGCCCGTATCTATCATCTCGATGACCTCGCCAGCGGCGACGTGATCTTTGCCGCAACCGGTGTCACCGACGGCACCCTGCTTGAAGGGGTCAAGCGCCGCAAGAATTGCCTCACCACCGAGAGCGTAGTGATGCGCGCCTCGACCGGCACCGTGCGCTGGGTGCGGGGCGAGCACCGTCGCGAACCGGGGAAGCATGGCGACTGAGGCAAGCCTGGCGACGCCGCCGACCGGGGCTTTCGTCTGCGGCGTGGCGCGCTCGATCCTGGGCCAGCCTTGGCGCTGGCGCGGCGGCGCGGCCGACGCGCTCGACGCCGGCTTCCAGCCGGACAGCCTGGTCGATCAATTGCTGCTCGCCCGCGGGGTGCCGCGCGAGGATCTCGACCGTCACCGCACGCCGACCTTGCGCGGCTTCATGCCCGATCCGTCGATTTTCCGCGATATGGACAAGGCCGCCGAGCGGATCGCCGACGCGGTGGTCGTGCGCGAGCCGGTCACGATTTTCGGCGACTATGACGTCGACGGCGCGACCTCGGCGGCGCTGCTGGTCCGGCTGCTGCGCCAGCTCGGGCTCGACGCCGCCGCTTACATCCCCGACCGGCTGATGGAGGGCTACGGCCCGTCGGGCGAGGCTTTGGTGCGGATCGGAAGCGGCGGGACGCGGCTGATCGTCACCGTCGATTGCGGCGCGCAGGCGTTCGAGGCGCTGGCCATGGCCAAGGCGGCCGGGATCGACGTCATCGTCGTCGATCATCACAAATGCGCGAGCCGGCTTCCCGACGGCTTCGCCATCGTCAATCCCAACCGCCTCGACGAGGCCGACGAGGCCGCGAGCCACGGCCATCTCGCCGCGGTCGGGGTCGCCTTCCTGCTCGGCGCGGCGCTGCTCCGGACGCTGCGCGGGCGGGGCTATTTCGCCGGCCGCGACGAGCCCAAGCTGATCGAGCTGCTCGATCTGGTCGCCTTGGGCACGGTCGCCGATGTCGCCCAGTTGCGCGGGCTCAACCGCGCCTTCGTCACCCAGGGACTCAAGGTGATGGCCGGCCGGCGCAATATCGGGCTCGCCGCTTTGGCCGACGCCGCCCGGCTCAATCGCGCGCCGACGGGCACCGATCTCGGCTTCGCGCTCGGGCCGCGGATCAATGCCGGGGGCCGGGTCGGCAAATCGGACCTCGGCGTGCGCCTGCTCACCACCGAAGACCCGGACGAGGCAGCGGCGATCGCCGCCGAGCTCGACCGGCTCAACCAGGAGCGCCGCGCGATCGAGGCCGGGGTCTGCGACGCCGCCGAAGCGCTCTCGGCCACCCAGGGCAATCGCGCGGTCGCTTTGGTCGCCGCGCCGGGCTGGCATCCAGGCGTGATCGGCATCGTCGCGGGCCGGCTCAAGGAGCGGTTGCACAAGCCTGCCATCGTCATCGCGCTCGACGAGGACGGCACCGGCAAGGGGTCGGGCCGCTCGATCGCCGGGGTCGATCTCGGCGCGGCGGTGCTCGCAGCAATGGACAGCGGCCTGCTGATCGCCGGCGGCGGCCATCCGATGGCGGCGGGGCTGACCGTCGCCGCCGACCGGATCGAGGCGCTCGGCGACTTTTTCGACGCGCGCCTGGGCGAGGACGTGGCGCGGAGCCGCGACGATCGCGCCTTGCAGCTCGACGCCTTGCTCGCGCCCGGCGGCATCTCGGCGGGCCTGTGCGACGCGCTCGAGGACGGCGGGCCTTATGGCGCGGGCTGGCCCGGGCCGCGCGTGGCCGCCGGTCCGGTCGCGATCGTCAAGGCCGATATTGTCGGCGGCAATCATCTGCGGGTGATCGCCGCCGGCGACGACGGCCGCCGGATCAAGGCGATCGCATTCCGCATGGCCGACAGTCCGCTCGGCGAGGCGCTGCTCGCCGCTCCCAGCCATCGCAAGCTGTGGCTCGCCGGCCGGATCAAGCGCGACGATTATAATGGCCGCGAGGCGGCCGAGCTTCATCTCGAGGATGCCGCCTGGGCGGACTGACGGGAACCTTGACCTCCCCGGCGCGCTTGCCTACCTGCGCGCTCGCTGCCAGCCGCGCCGCACGGCCCCATCGTCTAGCGGTCTAGGACGTCGCCCTTTCACGGCGAAAACACGGGTTCGAGTCCCGTTGGGGTCACCATTGCCGCTGCGCGGCTTCAGACGGCAGGCCATCCACCTGTCCTGGAAGCCAGCAGGCCCGTCGCGCCAGCGCCTCCGCTAGGGCTTCGCGACCTAGAGCATCGTGCGTTTAATTTGACGCATAGCCTGCGGCTTTGAGGTAGTTCCAGCATTCTTTCGGCGAGTAGAGGTCGCAGATGTCGCCGACGGCTCGCCAGAGGGCGTCGAGAGTT